>Ga0210099_1000011_pt1 | contig 124749 bp, 98 predicted proteins | sample Joice_ThreeSqA_D_4_FD_184872 | JGI IMG/M metagenome (GOLD analysis project Ga0210099, IMG submission 184872) | Wetland microbial communities from San Francisco Bay, California, USA, that impact long-term carbon sequestration - Joice_ThreeSqA_D2... | ecosystem: Environmental > Aquatic > Marine >...
CGAACCAGTTGATCACATCTCTCATATTGGCATTGACCAGAGGCGCGGTCAGTTTTTTTGCACTGGCCGAAGGCAGATCCAGCACCCATACCTCCACCCCTGTGGAGGTGGTCCGGGTAAATGCCATCTTCTTTTGATCGGGCGACCAGGTGAAGTTGGCCAGTTTCGGTTGAGCGGGCAGGCCCTTCACCTCAATGGGCACGTCATCCCCGTCAGAAAGGTTCTTGATTCTGATGTTGTTATAATAGGTGATCCGGCTGCCGATGTTGGATACCGGGTCGATTCTGAGACCGCCCAGTCGCATCTCTTTCCTGGAAAGCTCCTCGATGGTCTTGTAGGCATCCCTGTACAGAAGTACCATATGCTCCCTGGAGTCATCCATTAATACGGAGGGTGCCAGGGGAACATCCACCAGCTGGAGTATTTCCCTGGAAGGCTTCTGATATACAAGGTCTTCCTGGGCCCTTGTAACCGGGACCAGCAGGATCAGTGCTAAGATCAGAATGGTTACCTTCTTCATGACAATGTGTTTTATTAGTTAAATATGCTGCATTATTTTAACTGATCAGGGCAATTACCTCTTCAACCTCCAGGCCGGTAAAGTCATCCGCAACCAGGGAGACTCCCTCATCCAGCAACTCCTCCCTGCTGTGCCCTGATGCGATCCCCACGACCTTAAGGCCGGCATTCCGTGCCGATTGGATGCCCGCCCTGGAATCCTCAAATACAATACAGTTCCTGGCAGGCAGGCCTAATCGTTCCAAAGCGGTCAGGTAAACTTCAGGGTGTGGTTTGCCATGGGTAACATCCACCTTTCCCACGATATGTTCAAATATGTTTTCCAGCCTTAGCTTCTGAAGTCCCAGTTCAATATTCAGGGTGGGTGCAGAGGTGGCCAGTGCCAGTTTGTACCCGTTCCTGGTGATCTGGTCCAGAAATCCATGTATACCCGCAATGGGCCTGACATCCTTGGTCTGACGGAGGATGTTCTGGTAATTGGTGTCCACCTCCTCAAGGTACCGGTTCAGAGTCTCCTCGGGAAGGTCCTCCCCGAATAGCATTCGAAGTGAGGTGGGACCGGTTCGACCGGAAAGGACATTATCAAAGAGCTCATCGTCGCAGGGGACCCCCTGGCCGCTGAGAAATTTACCCCATGCGATCTTATGGTATGGATTGCTGTCGATCACCACGCCATCCATATCAAAGATGAATCCGTATTCCATTAAAATTAACAATTAATCGATGATTCCTCGCAGCTTTCTGCGAGGAGAATCAATCCCCGAATTTCACCCATTTTACACTGTCGTTGTAACCCGCACCCACAACGGTATCTATGAACTGCATTCCACGAATTCCATCTTCAACCCCCGGGAAATCGAGCATTTCGGCTGTGGGTGCCTGGCCGTTTGCCCTGGCCCGTACAGTCTGACTGAAATTGCGGTAAATATTGGCAAAGGCCTCAAGGTAACCCTCGGGATGTCCTCCGGGGGTGCGGGTATTGTGAGCTGCAGCCGGGCTGTTCATACTGGTACCCACCCGCAAAACCTGCATGGGTGCATCGAGCCATTTAAGGATCAGTGAATTGGGTTCCATCTGTGCCCATTCCAGGCCTCCCTTGTCGCCATATACTCTTATTCTGATGGCATTTTCTTCTCCAGCGGCAATCTGGGTGGCCATCAGGATACCCCTGGCACCATTGTCGAAACGGAGCAATGCAGCTCCATCGTCGTCCAGTAAGCGGTTTGGAACAAAGGCAGTCAGTTCAGCACAGAGTTCAGTAACCTTTAACCCTGTAATATACTCTGCCAGCTGATGGGCATGGGTTCCAATATCGCCCATACAGCCTGCTTTCCCTGACCGTTTGGGATCGGTACGCCAGCTTGCCTGGGCATTGCCGGTATCTTCCAGTTTGGATGAAAGCCACCCCTGGGGATATTCAACAAATACTTTTCGGATCTTGCCAAATGCACCATCGGCTACCATTTTTCTGGCATGTTTCACTGCCGGATACCCCGAATAGGTATGTGTTAACGCAAAGGTTAACCCGGTTTCCCCGATTTTTCCTTTCAGCTGAACGGCTTGCTCCAGTGTGAATGTGATGGGTTTATCCAGTACCACATGGAAACCATTGTCCAGGGCCATCATGGCCGGATCGAAATGTACGAAGTTTGGTGTGACAATGCTCACAAAATCCATGCGTTCACCCTCAGCCAGTCTGGCCTCTTTTTCAAACATCTCCTGATAGGTTCCGTACACGCGGTTTTCAGGCAGATAGTAAAGTTTACCCGATTCTTTCGAGATTTCGGGATCTACGCTGAAACATCCACAGACCAGTTCGATCTGGTTATCCATTAAAGCTGCATGGCGGTGAATAGCCCCGATAAAGGCGTCGGTGCCACCACCAACCATTCCCATTCTGATTTTTCGATTTAACATTGTTGATCGTTTTTTTAATGTTGATCAGATAAAGCTAACGCTTTTTTTCAAAGAGAAGATGCCTTTTTTACTACTTTTGAAGGGCAAAAATGGCTGATTTGATCTACCCTGAACAGTTTGAATCGAAGATAGGTTTTGACCGCATACGAGAGCTGGTCAAGGTCCATTGCCTGTTTGATCCGGGAAGGGAACGGGTGGATGAAATGGAGTTCATGACCGATTATGGATCCATTGTTGATGAACTTAAACTGGTGGAGGAGTTCAGGAACATTCACCAGCTTGAGGATGATTTCCCCATTCAGAATTTTATAGATAACAGGGAGGCGCTGACCAAAGCTGAGGTGGAGGGAACCTACCTCCTGGCAGAGGAGGTTTTCGGGCTTTTGAAAAGCCTGGATTCCATCCGGGCCATACTGCATTTCTTCAAATCGGACGAAGATGAGAAGTATCCTGCAATGCATAGACTATGCGAGCCGGTCAGGATATTCCCCTTTGTGACGGATCGTATCCAGAAGATCCTCAACAAGCACGGAGCCATCCGTGATAATGCCTCGACAGAGCTGAGCAAGATCCGAAGGAGCCAGCATGAGAAACAGGGTGCAGTGTCAAAAAAGATGAACCAGGTATTGAGCAGGGCGGTAAAGGAGGGCTGGGCGGACACCGACGCGGCTCCAACCTACCGGAACGGTCGCCCCGTGATACCCGTGATGTCAGGGAATAAACGGAAGTTGGGAGGTTTGATCCATGATGAGTCCGCGACCGGGAAGACTGTTTTTATTGAGCCTTCCGAGGTAGTTGAACTCTCCAATGAGATCAGGGAACTGGAGTATGCCGAGCGCAGGGAGATTATCCAGATCCTGCTTGATCTCACTTCAGATATACGTCCCTATATTCCCGATCTGCTTGCTTCCCACCAGTTTCTGACCACCATTGATTTCATCAGGGCCAGGGCCATTTTTGCCATCCGGCTGAATGGTATCATGCCCCAATTGAAAAATGAACAGCTGTTTGACTGGATAAATGCGCGCCATCCCCTGTTATACCTGGCGCACCAGGCGGAGAAACAGGAGGTGGTACCCCTCTCGTTCCAATTGTCGGATCCGCACCGCATCCTCCTGATCTCGGGTCCCAATGCGGGGGGAAAATCGGTCTGCCTGAAGACCATCGGCCTCTTACAGTACATGGTCCAGTGCGGTATGCTGGTCCCCTGTGAGGAGTCATCGGTGTTCGGGATATTTGCCGGCATTTTCATTGATATCGGTGATGAGCAGTCCATCGAGAACGACCTGAGCACCTACAGTTCCCACCTGCTCAACATGAAATTCTTCCTTAAGCATGCAGCAGCTGACACACTGGTCCTTATCGATGAGTTTGGAACCGGGACCGAGCCCATGCTGGGAGGTGCCATTGCTGAATCCATCCTGGAGCAGCTGAACCGGTCCGGGACCAGCGGAATCATCACCACGCATTATACCAACCTGAAACATTACGCCACCTCTTCAGAGGGAATTATAAACGGAGCGATGTTGTTTGACAGCCAGAAAATGCAGCCACTCTACCAGCTGCAGGTGGGCAAGCCCGGAAGTTCCTTTGCATTTGAGATTGCCAGGAAAATAGGGCTCCCCGAGGAGGTGCTCAGCAGCGCGTCTGATAAGGTGGGCCAGGATCATATCGACTTTGATAAACATCTGCGGGAGATCCTGCGTGATAAAAAATACTGGGAAGGCAAACGCAAAAAGATCCATCAGTCGGAGCGGAAGCTGGAGGAGCTGATGGAACGCTTTGAGCAGGAGCTCCAGGAGAGTGAAAAACAGCGAAAGGCCATTGTCAGGGAAGCCAGGGCAAAGGCTGACGAAATGCTTTCAGGTGCCAATAAGAAGATCGAACAGACCATACGGGAGATCAAGGAGGCCGAGGCAGAGAAGGAGAAGACCAGAGAGGTACGAAAGGAGCTGGAAGAGTTCCGGTCGCAGCTGGAAGTTGAAAAGGGAAAAGAGGAGCAAAAGGTTGAGAAACAGCTCAGAGAGATAAGGAAAAAGGGAAGAGAGCTGGAGACCAGACGCCCGGATCTTGTGCAACGTTCTAATAAAACGCTGGCAGAGAAGCAGGTAAAAGAAGACCCGGAGATCAGGGTAGGTGATCTGGTTCGAATTGAGGGTCAGGAGGCTGCAGGCGAGGTGCTGGAGATAAAAGGAAAGAATTGCGTGGTGGCTTTCGGGATGTTGAAAACCAGCACAAAGATTGGCCAGTTGCAGAAGATCATGTCAGAAGAGGCCGGCCGGCTCAGGAGCAGGGACCAATCGAAGGTGAACCTGGGTGACTGGAACGTGAGTACCCGCAGGGTGCAGTTCAGGCGTGATATTGACCTGCGCGGAAAGCGGGCTGACGAGGCTATGGAACTGGTGGTCGAATTCATCGATGAAGCTATCATGGTAAATGCACGTGAACTGAGGATACTCCATGGAAAAGGGAACGGGGTCCTCAGGCAGTTGATCAGGGAGTACCTGCATACAGTCGACCTGGTGGAGTGGTATGGTGACGCCCATGTGGATCAGGGTGGGGCGGGCATCACTGTAGTCACGCTGGACGTCTGACAGCTGTTATCGAAACAGGTCAGGCAGAGTTAACGGTTAATAGTTAAATAATTGGGGATGAAGTTCAAGGGAGTGAAAATGGAATTTCTCAGTCGGAAAGAGATCGATGATGTGAAGTGGGACCAGCTTATTGCCGGATCGATTGCAGAGACCATATATCCCTACTCCTGGTACCTCGACGCCGTCTCGGATAACTGGTCTGCCATGGTGGTGGACGATTACCGGTTTGTAATGCCGGTAGTATGGAGGAGGAAAGCGGGCATCAAATATATTTACCAGCCTTTCTACACACAGCAACTGGGTGTTTTTAGCAGGGAGTATGTTGATCCGGAACTGATACCTGTAATTCTGAAGTTCCTCTATAAAAGGTTCAGGTTCGCTGGTATGAACTTCAATGCAAAGAACCTTGTCGGGGAAGAGGAGCCGTTTATAGTGGATGATAAATCCAACTATATATTGAATCTGGACCGGACTTATTCCGATCTCAGCAGATCATTCTCTACCAATGCCAGGCGAAACATTCATAAGTCGCTTGAGGATTCCGGCAAGGTGGAAAAGAACCTTCCTGTAAGGGAGATGGTCAAACTCAAAAGGGAAAATGATACGATAAAGCGTTCCGATGATGATTACCACTGGCTGGAATCACTTCTGGAGCTTGTCCTGCAGAGAGGGGCAGGTAAAATTTACAGTATAAGAACTGGTGCTGAAGTCAGTGCTGCGGCCTTTTTTGCCTTCAGCAAAAAAAGGGCGATCTACCTGCTTTCAGCTTCCAGTCAGGTGGGAAAGGAGCAAAGGGGAATGTTCCGTATCGTTGATACATTTATAAGGGATCATGAAGGTTCAGGTTTGATCCTTGACTTTGAGGGTTCGAATATTCCATCCGTGGCAAGATTTTTTGGCGGATTCGGAGCACAACCTGAAATATACCAGGGGGTCAGCTTCAGCAAGCTGCCGGGAACATTGAACAAGTTGCGTAAACATGGATCGTAGAACGCAGCATATACTAATGGCAATAGCACGGCCTTTCAAATTGGACAGATTGATCGGATGGTCGGATCAGCGGACGCTGTTCCCTTTTTACCATGCCGTATCCCCCAGGTCCCTTCCACACATCTGCCACCTGTACAAAGCACTCACCCCGGCCGAATTTGAGAGGGACCTGGACCAGATGCTGAAGTGGTTCGAGCCGGTCAGCCTGGGAGATTACCTGGACCAGGCTGATATGAAATCGAAAAAACGGCGCATGGTCCTCACCTTTGACGATGGATTGAGCGGATGCCACCGGTATATAGCACCCCTGTTAAAGAAGAAGGGGGTCCCGGCCACATTCTTCCTGAACAACAGGTTTATCGACAACAGATCACTATTTTACAGGTATAAGGCAAGCCTGCTGATCCACCAGGTGAAGAATGATTGCAGGTCCCGCGAACGGGTGGCCGAATTTCTGAAGATCCGGGGGGACCAGGTGGAGGCTTCGATCATGCTGGCCGGATACGAACAGCGTAAACTGCTGGATGCGCTCGCCCGCGAAGTTGACCTGGATTTCATCTCCTATCTGGCTACCAGTCAGGTCTATCTGAACGATAAAGAGATCAGGGAACTCATGGAATGGGGATTTGATATGGGTGGTCATTCTGCCGACCACATTGACTTTCGCAAACTTGAACCCGAAGAAATGGTCCGACAGGTCAGATTGAGCCTGGAGGATCTGCAACAGCGCTTCGGGATCAACACAGGTTATTTCTCTTTTCCATTTACCAGCGACGGAATTCCAAAAAAGGTCATTGAAAGCCTTCTTGAAGGGGGGACCGTCAAAGCTTTGCTGGGCAGTGCCGGTTTGAAAAGAACAGGGAAGCCTGCATTTATACAGCGCGTTCCCATGGAACCGCCAGGTATTCCGGCGGGTGACTTACTGAAAGCTGAGTATTTCTATTATCTATTGAAAAGGATTGTGGGGAGGAACCGTCTCAGGTACTGATCACCCGGTGAACATCACATCTCCGTCACCGTCATGGATCAGTGATCCTTCAGGGATAAGGGTGGCCAGCTTTTCATGGGCAAAGATCAGCTGGGGCATATTGCGTATAGAAAGGAAAACCTTCTGATGTGCCATCAACTGATCTGTAAGCTCCGGATACCGGATGGTGGTGTAGGTACAGCCATTTTCGATCATGGTACGGATTATGGTTTCAGCCATGCAGTTGTGGAGCGCTTCATTATCTGAAAACTGATAGGGCACCGACAGGGCATTATTATGGATTAGCATCCACAGAATACCACGTGCGTTCACTTCCGGGTGTACTACATGGTAGATGATGTTTTCGAAACGGCTGGCCTTGTATGAGAATTGGTAGTTGATTGGATCGCAATCCTGTTCTGTAACCCAGGGATATTGCAGTGCCCATTCAAATATCTCCCTGTCCCTCCTGAAGAGGGATTGCTTCTGGAGCATGTTCACCAGCTTTGACAATTGAGCTAAAATACCCTGGACCTGCTCCAGTTCACAATCGACCCGGAGTGACGGGAGATAACTCTCAAGGCTTCGCTCATGACGCTGGTTGATCACCCGGTCGGAGGCCCTGAAAAGCTTTTTGAATCCCAGTCGTTTACTCAGTAGCGTTTCAGCGTCGGATCGGAGGTAGAAGCGCTTCCCTTGCCGGTCCGCAATAACCCTGAAACGCGCGGTGTGGTCGTACACCGCTTTTGATTCAGGGGCATAGTTGGTATACATCAGCCGTCCTTCCCATTGCTCCTCGGCTACCTCAAGCAGCCTGGTGGAGATCCCCTGGCGCCTCAGTCCGGGATCTACCCAGTTGCCGCTGAGCCATGCAAAAGGTTGTGGATTCCCCTCCCGGTCAAAAAAAATGTCAGGCAGCAGGGAGCGGAAAGCAACCACTTCACCGTCCTGGCGCATCTCAAAGAGGACCGGATCGGATGACGATGCCCTCGGGTTCTCAAGGTAGGAACGCATACGGAGGGGACTGACCGGCAGTATGGTTTCCGGGTTGGAATAGAGCGTGTAGAGGTGTGGTTCCAGCTCCCCGAGGGTATATACTTTCAGATCCATTTACCCAATTTAGGTATTCTGGATCAGCTTGTCAAAGTCGGCTTCGGAGAGGTTGGCGCTGATGAGTTTTTCATCCTCGCATTTCATGGTTCTTGACGGGAACCGCTTGATCAGGTTATAATTATGAGTTGCCATCATTACTGCCCTGCCATTTCTGGAGATATCCCAGAGGATGTTCATGATATCTTCAGAGGTGGCCGGGTCCAGGTTCCCCGTTGGTTCGTCGGCAAGAATAATCTCCGGGTCATTTAAAAGTGCCCGTGCAATCACGACCCGTTGCTGTTCACCACCTGAAAGCTGGTGGGGCATTTTATAACCTTTATAACCCAGGTCAACTTTTTCAAGGACCTCGGCGATCCTGTCCTTGATCTCATCTTTATCTTTCCAGCCGGTTGCTTTCAGTGCAAATTCCAGGTTACTGTCCACCGAGCGGTCGATCAGTAACTGGAAGTCCTGGAATACGATCCCCAGCTTTCTTCTGAGCATCGGGACCTCTTTGCGTTTCAGATCTTCCAGGTTAAATCCTGCAACAATACCATTACCTTCAATGAGCGGGAGCTCGGCATTGATGGTCTTGATCAGGCTGGTCTTGCCACTTCCAACCCTGCCGATAATATAGACGAATTCACCCTTCCCCACTGAAAGATTCACTTGCTGCAGAATAATATGATCATTGACCCCGATCACAGCATTTTCAAGGAAGATAACATTGTCCAGCGCCATAGTATCTTAAATATGCGGCTAAATTAAGAATTATAATCATACTAAAAATTAACATCTGACTGTTAATTAAAAAGAGAATCGGCCAAATGAGCCGGCTCTTATATTCGTACTTTTACCAAGTTAATCTCATCCATATGATCCGTTTTAAGAAGAGAATCACAACCATTATATTCCTCCTGTTACCGTTCACGGCATTCAGCCAGAAGAGCGCAGTCTATGAATACGGGGAAAATGATTACCTGAAAGGACTGGAACTGTACGAAAATCAAAAATACGGGGCAGCACGGGAAGTGTTCGCCGATTACCTGAAGGATCATCCCGGATCCAGATCCGAGCTCTGTGCCGATGCGGCATACTATATGGCCATGTCGGCAGTGGAGCTAAGGAATGATGATGCTGAATTCCTTGTATATTCATTTATTTCAGAGTTCCCCGGGAGCCCGTATGTTGATGAGGCGGCTTTCCGCCTGGCTGATTACTTCTATGACAAGAACAGCTGGCCAAAAAGTATCTCCTGGTATAACCGGGTGGACCGTTACAAGATCGGCAGGGAGAAGCTGCCGGAGTACTACTTCAAGAAAGGGTACTGTTATTATGAACGGAATGATTTTGAAAATGCAAGGGCCAATTTTTATGAGATCCTTGAGTGGGACACGCCCTATACCGGTCCGGCAACCTATTATTATTCACATATCAACTATGTACAGGGAAACTATGAGACCGCTTTAAAAGGATTCAGAGCTATAGACACCGATCCGCTGTTCAGTGAAATCGCACCCTATTACATCTCCCAGATCCTTTATCTTCAAAAGAAGTTTGAAGAGGTGATCGAATATGCCACACCCTGGATAGATTCAGTATCAGAAAAGAGGCTGGGGGAGATGGCAAAGATCATCGGGGAATCACATTTTATGCTCGGGGAGTACAGCGAGGCCCTCCCTTTCCTGGAAACTTACCGCACAAATTCTAAGTCCTATACCATTCACGACCGCTATCAGCTTGCCTTTGCCTACTATAACAACAAGGAATATGAGAAGGCGCTGCCCCTTTTCGAAGAGATCAGTTACCGGAATACTGAGATCGCTCAGAGTGCCCTCTATCACCTGGGTGACTGCTACCTGAAAATGGGGGATAAGAAGAAAGCGCTTATCGCATTTTCCAAGGCGGCCAATATGGATTTTGACCCATTGATCAAGCAGGACGCCTTGTTCAATTTCGCCAAGGTCACGTTTGAACTATCCTACAACCCATTCAATGAAGCCATTCGCGCACTTGAGCTCTACATCAGGACCTACCCTGCAGCTGATAATACCGATGAGGCATACAATTACCTGGTGACCGCTTACCTGGGCACCCGCAACTACTCCATGGCCATGGCCTCTCTTGAAAAGATACGAAGGAAAGATGCAAACATCGAGAGGGCCTACCAGAAGGTTGCTTTTTACAGAGGGCTGGAACTGTATAAGAACCTCCGGTTCACCGAAGCAGTGGATGCACTCGAAGTCTCCCTTCAATATGCCAAATATGATCCCGTTATTGCCTCCCGTACCTATTTCTGGCTGGGTGAAGCGGCTTACCGGACAGGGGACCGGGAAACGGCCAGAATGTACTACAATGAATTTCTGAAAGATGATCATGCCTCTCAGCAGCAGGAGTATTCCCTGTGTCACTACAGCCTGGGATACCTTTATTTTGACCAGAAATCCTATGTTGAATCACTGGATTGGTTTGCGAAATTCGTGAGATTATCGGGAAATCAATCCACTCCCAGCATTTCTGATGCCTATAACAGGATGGCCGATTGCTATTTTGTCAGCAAACAATACACCAGCGCTATCGAGTACTACAACAGGAGCATCGAGACCGGGAAAGCTGATGTTGACTATGCCATGTTCCAGAAGGGTTTCACACTGGGATTGCTTGGCAGGACAGGGGAGAAGATCGATGTACTGAACAAGATCATCACAGAGCAACCCAAATCCGCATTCGTGGATGATGCGCTCTTTGAAATAGGCAGAAGTTACGTGGTACTGAATCAGCCGGAAAGGGCAGTGGGCTATTATGAACGGGTGGTCAATGAACACCCCAATTCCAGTTATGCCAACAATGCGCTGAACCAGCTGGGATTGATCCATTACAATGCAGGAGAGGATGATGACGCACTGGTCTATTATAAACAGGTAGCCACCAACTACCCCGGAACGCCAGAAGCGGAGAATGCCCTTACAAGCATCAAGAACATATACGTGCGAAGGGATAACGTTGATGGTTACCTGGCATTTATCACCGGACTGGGTCGTGACATTACCCGCAGTGAGCAGGACTCGCTCTCCTATACTGCAGCAGAAATGGTCTATATGCGGAATGACTGCGAGGGGACGGTACGGGCTTTTATGGATTACCTGGATGCTTTCCCGCAGGGCAGATTCCTTCTGAATGCGCACTATTACAAGGCCGACTGCCAGCTTAAATTGCAGCAGAATGACGAAGCCCTTGAGTCGCTGGATTATATCATTGGTCAACCCCGGAATATGTTTACTGAACCTGCACTTGAAGCGGCTTCCAAGATCAGTTACCGTGAAAAGGATTATAACAGGGCAGCTGACTATTACCGCGCCCTTCTTGAGACGGCTGAGAAGAAGGAGAATATTTTCGATGCCCAGTTGGGGCTGATGCGATGCTATTATGAACTGAAGGAGTATACCAATACCATTGAGGCTGCCCAGCAAGTCCTTCAGCTGGATAAGATCCAGGAGGAGAATATCAGGGAGGCTAATTTTAAGATTGCCAAATCTTTCCAGGAGTTGAACGAAATGGATTTTGCATATGACTTCTTCGAAAAGGTGGCCTACGAGGTGAACAGTAAGGAGGGTGCTGAATCCAAATATATGATGATAAAAATCCTTTTTGACAGGAGGGAGTTGGACAAGGCCGAAGAGATGGTTTATAAATTCATCGAAATGAATACACCGCATCAGTACTGGATGGGTATGGCCTTCCTGACACTTTCAGATATCTATATCGAAAGGGGGGATACTTTTTCTGCCATCAATTCCCTGCAGAGCCTGATCGATTACTACACCATTGCCGATGATGGGATCATAGCAAATGCGAAACAGCGCAAGGCTGCACTGACAAAAGAGGCAGAAAGTGATATCGCACCGGAACAGGAACCGGTCCGGCAGTAAACCCGCTTTGAGAATTAAAATGAAACCAGCTGAAATGAAACAGGTCAATATATTTACAAAGAGACTACCGGTATGGATGGTGTTATGCCTGATACCATTGTCAATGATGGGACAACAAAAGGAAGTGAGGGTGGTTAAGCCCTATTCACCCACGCTATCAGGTGCAAAGAAAATCGAGTTGCTCCCGAGCATGGATGAACAGATCGATTTTGAAATCCCGGAGATCTCCTATCAGCTCTACCCAAAGCGTTACGAAAGCGAATACAATGTAGAGAAGATCGCCGCGGCAAGGATGGTCAAAATGCCCCTTGAGAGACTTTATAAGAGTCAGATTACACTGGGTTTTGGTAACTACTTTACACCGCTGGCCGAGCTGAACATCAATCAACTGAGGTCACGAAGCGGAACCTTCGGGGTGCATCTGAAACACCACTCCATGAACGGTAAGGTTAAGCTGGAAAATGACCTGAAGGCACCTGCCGGATTTAATGAAAATCAATTTGACTTGTATGGCAGCAGGTTCCTGAAGGATGCAGTATTTGATTTTAAGGCCCAGGCAGGCTACAACTCCTACGTCCATTACGGTGTGGATCCAGCTCTGGATACTGTGCTGTCCAGGGAGGATGCTGTGGAACCCTATTTCACAGCCGGGGGAGCCCTGGGACTCCATTCCATGCATGCCGATTCCTTTCATGTGAATTACAAGGCTTCCCTGGAATATTCATACTTCACCCACAGGTTTGAGCAGGCCGAACACGGGTTCGGGCTTTCATTCGACTTCAATAAAAAGATGCGCGTACTGGATATAGCCGGAGAGGTTGGTGCGGAATACCTCAGGCACTATCCGGACTGGGACACGCTGGTAGGCAGTCTGACCACCTTCTGGTTGAAACCTTCAATTGCCAAAGGGACCGCGCAATGGAGATTCACTGCCGGGGTCAATATCTTTGGCGAGGTGGGCAACGAGGTTTTTACACCACACCTCTATCCAAGGGCATCCTTCCAGTTCCGTATGGTGGAGCAGGTGATCATTCCCTATTTCGGGGTGGACGGGTACCTGGAGACCAACTCCTACAAAAATATTGTTGAGGAGAATCCCTATATCGTACCCACCCTGGCGGTCAGCCCAACCAATCATAAACTGATCGGTTACTTCGGACTGAAGGGACGGATCTCAAAAGCAGTGGCCTATAACCTGAAAGGGAGTTACTCCATCATCGACGACCTCTATTTCTATGTGAATGACAACAGCAATCCCCTGATGAACCAGTTCATGGTGGTCTATGACGATGTAACGCTGGGCAACCTGCACGGTGAGCTCATCATCCGGCCCAACGATTCCTGGAAGGTAATGCTGAGGGGGAACTACTACAGTTATATTACCATGGTCAGGGAGGAACACCCCTGGAACAAACCCGAATTTGATGCATCCCTCGAACTGCGTTATAACATGCGGGATAAGATCATCCTTGATGCCGGACTAAACATGATTGGCTCCAGGTATTATGAAAACTATATTCCGGATGTGGATGCGACCCTTCCGCTTACCTTTGATGCGAACCTGGGTCTGGAGTATCGCTACAGCAAACTGCTGTCATTCTGGGTACATATGAACAACCTGGCTGCCCAGTCCTATTATCTGTACAATAATTACCCCTCATACCGGTTCAGGGTGATGGTTGGATTCAATTATGCGTTGTAAGGACTTAAATACAAAGTTTCTTACCTTTAATGTGATATTGGTCTCTTGAATCACATGAGCCAGTAACTTAAAACTATTAATTACCAGCTTTTTCCAATGTACTTGCGCAAATTCTCTTTTCGTGAAAACGCCGGACAGAAGATCGAGTGGCTGATCGATAATGTCAACCTGGGCGAGATCAATCTGGTGGTTGGCAAGAATTCCAGCGGAAAGACCCGTACGCTGAATGCCCTCTCCGATCTGGTCAGTATGATCACGGGTAAAGGGACCACAGCCACCGGCCCGGTCAGTTACGAGATGCTTTTTAAGAACAGCGATAACATCATGAAGTATGAGCTGGCATATGATCTGGAGACCATCCATTCGGAACGATTGTACATGGGAGAGGAACTGGTCATGGAAAGAGGAGAAGAAGGGAAAGGGAAAGTCAAGTATGAGGCAACTCCTGCTTCCATGTACCTGGAGTTCCAGATACCCCATGACCAGCTGGCCAGTTATGCAAAGCGCGACCGTTTGCAGCATCCGTTCATGGAGACCATACACGGTTGGGCGGTCAGCCTCAGAAGATTTAATTTCAGCGGTGACCTGGGCAAAACGAGATATGCCCTGAAGTCTTCCTTCCAGTCAAAAGAGGTGGATTGGACCGATACTACCAGTTCACTGGTGCCGGCGATCACGGTGGCTGAGGAGGAGTATAAACAATTCCATGATCTGGTTCTGAAGGATATGCAAAAGATCGGTTATGACCTTGAAGATTTTGGAGTCATCCATTTTTCAGAGCGGTACGGTGGAAGCAGCCAGGACCGGTACGCGGTATTTACCACTGAAAAGGGGCTCCAGAAGCAGGTTACACAGCGCGATATGTCCCAGGGGATGTTCCGGGCATTCTCAGTGCTGCTTCAGATCAACTATTATCTTCTTTGTGGAAATAAAGGGCTGATTATCATAGATGACATCGGGGAAGGCCTGGATTTCAGCAGGGCCAAACACCTGGTGAAGGTACTTATTTCCAGGGCTACCGATTCAGGTATACAGCTGATCATGTCCACTAATGATTCATTTATCATGAATGCGGTGGATATTGAAAACTGGGCGGTGATTATGCGTGAAGGCCATAAGATAAGCCTGTTCAATTATGAAAATTCAAAAGAGATATTCGAGGAATTCAAGTTTACCGGACTGAACAATTTTGATTTCTATGCCAGCGAGTTCTTTAAATCAGGGTTCAGCGACGATGAGCAGGAAGAGGAGCCCGAAGAATGAGGAAACTGGCCATTTTTGTTGAAGGACTTACCGAACAGATCCTGGTCAGGCAGCTGCTTCAGGCAGTGCTGGACCAGAACAGGATCGCCATTCAGACCGTTAAGATAACAGGCGGACATAATGTACGGATGTCATTCACAGTAATGCGTGCCGCTCATGTATTGAGCCAGACCGAATACTTCATCATGGTTTACGACTGCGGCGGGGAATCCAATGTGAAGGGTTACCTGATGACACAAAGGGACAAACTGGTCTCCAGCGGGTATACGACGATCATGGGACTGAGGGACGTTTATCCCAACTTTAGAAGGGAGGATGTTCCCAAACTGATCAGGGGATTGAATTACAGGCTGCCGCAGAAGCGGGCTGCCACTCAGATCTACCTTGCCGTGATGGAAACTGAGGCATGGTTCCTGGGCGAATACAGGCATCTGAAAAAGGTGTCAGGTAAACTGACACCCAGGTATATTGAGAGCCGGCTCGGATTTAATCCGCAGACCGATAACATGGAGGAGAGGGACCGGCCCGCAGAGGACATGAAGAAGGTATACCGGCTGGTGGGTCACGACTATACCAAGAAAAGGGATAAACTCAACTCGGTTGTCCGGAAGCTTGACTTCAACTATTTTACCCATGGCCTGGCCGACAGGATGCCCAGCCTGGGCACTTTTGTGGATGGACTTGAGCGTTTTCTTCAGGAGGATCTGTAATATGAGCGATATGGATACAAAAGCCATTACAGGTGAAATTCTGCATGCCCTCCAGGACCTGGGAAGCGCTGAACGCCGCGAGAAAATGAAAACCTATGCCCCTACTGTGCAGAAGGCAATGGGGGTTTCAAGTCCGGATATAAGGTCCTTGATCAGGGTGATCAGGGATAAGTACGGTCCGGGGAGGCCTGCGGAGTGGATTGACCAGTGTAAGGCGCTGGTTGCCACAGGAGTTTTTGAGTGCCAGGTAATTGCTTTTGAAGTGATTGGAAGGGACAGGAAATTACTGGATGCACTGACCTGCAGTGACTTGCCGGCACTGGGAAGGAACCTGGACAACTGGGCATCTGTGGATCACTATTCTGTTGGGATTTTCGGTGTGCTCTGGAGAAAAGGCGTGGTTCAGGAGAGCCAAATTCAAGCCCTGCTGGAATCGGGCAATTTCTGGGACCGTAGAGTGGCCGTGGTATCCACGGTTGCACTGAACCTGAAGTCACGCGGAGGCAGTGGTGATACCCCGCGGACCATCAGGGTGTGCGAGAAGGTGGTAGATGATCATCATGATATGATACAGAAAGCACTCTCCTGGGCACTGAGGGAACTCTCCAAAAGGGATCCCGGGGCTGTTATCTCTTTCCTTGACCGTTATGAGAATCGTCTGGCAAACAGGGTGGTCAGGGAGGTGAATCACAAGCTAGATTTCGGCACCAAGAACTGACCCTGGATTTCCTACTGTTTTCTGTTAATAACTAAACTGGTTTTCAACACTTTCCGTGATTGTGAAATCGATATTTTTTGCTATTTTTACAGCAGTTATTGAGGAGACTGAAATTGAATTATAAGCAATTGAAAGTCAGATATATACAAACAATAATCTGGATTGGAAAATTAGACGGGGCGAAAACCGGTACAGGTTTTTCGAAGGGAACAGAATCACATTAAAATAGCGGAGAAAAAAATGGTGGTTTTTTAACCACCATTCAGCGCGTAAATTGGAGAAATTATGAGTGAAAAGATAAAAGAGAAGAACTATTCTGCTGAAAGCATACAGGTCCTGGAAGGTTTGGAGGCTGTTAGGAAACGTCCTGCCATGTATATTGGGGATGTGAGTGAAAAAGGGCTGCACCACCTGGTTTATGAAGTGGTGGACAATTCAATTGACGAAGCACTGGCCGGTCACTGCACCACCATAGACGTAACCATCAATGAAGATAACTCGGTCACCGTGGTTGATGATGGCCGGGGTATTCCCATCGATATGCATGAGAAGGAGGGGCGATCCGCACTTGAAGTGGTCATGACTGTGCTACATGCCGGCGGTAAATTTGACAAGGATTCCTACAAGGTATCCGGGGGTCTTCATGGTGTGGGTGTATCCTGCGTCAATGCCCTCTCTGAAACGCTGAGGGCAGAGATCCACAAGGATGGAAAAGTCTATGTCCAGACCTACAAGAAGGGGATTCCGGACGGCCCGGTGGCCAGTAAGGGCAATACGGATAAAAAAGGTACCATCATTACATTTAAACCTGATGCCACCATATTCAACGTAACAGAATTCAAATACGAGATTCTTGCATCCCGGTTAAGGGAACTGGCTTACCTGAACAAGGGCATCTTCCTTAACATAAGAGATTTGAGGGAAAAGGAAAAGGAGGAGAACGGGAACGGGAATGGGAACGGAAATGACAGCGAAAAAAATGGCAATGGTTTCCGTCACGACGAGTTCGTTTCCGAAGAGGGTCTCAAGGAGTTTGTGGCTTTCCTGGATGCCAATCGTGAGTCACTGATTGATGAAGCCGTACATATCGAAACTGAAAAGAATGATGTTCCTGTTGAGATTGCACTCCAGTACAATACCTCTTTTTCAGAGAATGTCCACTCCTATGTGAACAATATCAACACCATTGAAGGCGGGACACACCTTTCCGGGTTCCGAAGGGGACTTACCCGGACTTTAAAGAACTACGCTGATAAATCGGGTATGCTGGCCAAGTTGAAATTTGATATCAATGGAGATGACTTCCGGGAGGGTCTTACAGCCATCATTTCTGTAAAAGTTGCAGAACCACAGTTTGAAGGGCAGACTAAAACCAAGCTCGGTAATTCAGATATCATGGGCGTTGTGGATCAGGCGGTGAGTACCTCACTGGCCCATTATCTTGAAGAGCATCCAAAAGATGCCAAACAGATTGTATCCAAAGTGATCCTGGCTGCCACTGCACGGCATGCTGCAAGAAAAGCAAGGGAACTGGTACAGCGAAAGAATGTACTTTCGGGAGCGGGGCTTCCGGGTAAGCTGGCCGACTGCTCAGAGAAAGATCCGGCACTGACCGAAATATACCTGGTGGAGGGTGACTCCGCCGGTGGAACAGCCAAGCAGGGAAGGGACCGTGCTTTTCAGGCTATTATGCCTCTCAGGGGTAAGATCCTGAATGTGGAGAAGGCAATGGCCCATAAGATCTATGATAACGAGGAGATTAAAAATATCTTTACGGCACTGGGTGTGAAGATGGGTACAGAGGAGGACAGCAAGGCACTTAATCTTGAAGGGCTGAGGTACCATAAGATCATTATCATGACTGATGCCGATGTGGACGGCTCTCACATTGCCACCCTGATCATGACATTTTTCTTCAGGTATATGAATGAGTTAATAAAGAACGGTTTCCTCTATATTGCCACCCCGCCCCTTTATCTTGTTCGGAAGGGCAAGAATGAACGTTATTGCTGGTCCGAAGAGGAGCGCGAGGCTTTTATCGAAGAGGTTGGCGGAGGAAAAGAGGCGGGTATTCATATTCAGAGATACAAGGGTCTGGGTGAGATGAATGCAGAGCAGCTCTGGGACACTACCATGAACCCTGAAAACAGGACGCTCAGGCAGGTTAGCATCGACAGTGCAGCTGAAGCTGACCGGATCTTCTCCATGCTGATGGGTGACGAAGTCCCCCCCCGGCGGGAGTTTATTGAGAAACATGCCAGGTATGCAAATATCGATGCATAAAGCTGTATGATGATACACACATTTCAAAAAGAGGGGCGACTGTCCCTCTTTTTTTTGCAACATTCTTAACTTTAACGTCAGATAAACCCATTCTAAATCGATTAAGCCATGTTCCAGCGTATTACCATTATCTTCCTCACAATCTTTCTGGTCAGCTGCAATTCAAATAACAGCAATACCGGTTCTTCTGAAACCTCCTCTTACGATTTTCCCTGGTACAATCCGGAGATATCTTTTAAAGAGCGGGTACAACTGCTTATAACTGAAATGACTATCGAAGAGAAGATCAGTCAGCTAACTTATGATGCGGCACCCATCGAGCGCCTGGGAGTCCCGGAGTACAACTGGTGGAGCGAAGCCCTGCATGGCGTGGCCAGGAATGGCAGGGCCACAGTGTTTCCACAGCCAATCGGTATGGCAGCTACTTTTGACAGGGAACTGATTCATCGTGTTTTTAATGCTGTATCAGACGAAGGAAGGGCGAAATTTGCCATCGCACAGGAGCTGGGCAATTACGGGCAATATGCAGGGCTCACTTTCTGGACCCCCAATATCAATATTTTCAGGGACCCCAGATGGGGAAGGGGAATGGAGACCTATGGAGAAGATCCCTACCTGACCGCACAGCTGGGTATGGAGGTGGTCAGGGGATTACAGGGTAATGATCCCAAATACCTGAAAACCGGTGCCTGTGCCAAACACTTTGCAGTGCACTCGGGACCGGAGGCACTGAGGCATGAATTCAATGCCATCACCACTATGAAAGACCTGTATGAGACTTATCTGCCGGCATTTAAGGCGCTGGTAACAGAGGCCAATGTGGAGTCTGTAATGGGTGCCTATAACCGGGTGCTTGGAGAACCTGCCTGTGCCAGTCAGCTGCTTCTGCAGGATATACTGCTGGGCGAATGGGGATTCAAGGGCCATATTCTTTCCGATTGCTGGGCGATCCAGGATTTTCATACAGGCCATAAGGTGACCAGTGATGTGGCCGAATCGGCTGCCCTGGCACTTAACAGGGGCGTAAGTCTCAATTGTGGAAATTCTTTTCCTGCCCTGGATGAGGCCCTGGAAAGGGGCCTGGTGACCGAGGCCACCATTGATGAACGATTGGCCACCCTGTTTATTACAAGGTTTGAACTGGGCCTTTTTGACCCGCCCTCCATGAATCCCTACAGTCATATTGATGAGAGTGTCATTAACAACACAGAACATAAGGAGATTGCCTACGAGGCTGCAGTCAAGTCAATGGTGCTGTTAAAGAATAACGGTGCGCTGCCACTGGAGAGGGACCTGAAGACGCTCTATATTACAGGTCCCCAGGCAAACAATGGTACTGTCCTTCTGGGCAACTACTATGGTCTGAGCAGCAATCTTGTAAATATACTGGAAGGGATCACCTCCAGGGTGAGTGTCGGTACTACAGTGGATTACAGGATGGGGACGATGGCCTACCAGGAGAATATCAACCCGGTGGACTGGGCCAGCGGGGGAGCAGTTGATCATGAGGCCACCATAGTGGTGCTAGGTATCTCGCAATTACTGGAAGGGGAAGAGGGCGAATCCCTGGCCTCTCCAAGTAAAGGAGACAGGCTTGACCTGAATCTCCCTTCGAACCAGCTCGAGTACCTCAGAAAACTGAAAGCGGGTCACGATCATCCGGTGATCGTGGTTATGACCGGTGGGAGTCCTATCACCATGCCGGAAGTAGAAGAGCTGGCTGATGCCATCCTGTGGGTCTGGTATCCTGGCCAGGAGGGTGGAAATGCTGTGGCCGATATTATTTTTGGGAACAGGGCACCATCAGGTAAATTGCCCATCACCTTCCCGGAATCGGTTGCCCAGCTGCCTCCCTTTGAGGATTACTCCATGAAAGAGCGTACCTACAGGTATATCACCTCCAGACCGTTGTATCCTTTTGGATACGGACTCTCCTATACAGAATTCTCATTCAGTGATCTTAATTTTGACAAGGAGGAGATAGCTGCTGATGAGCCACTTTCAGTTTCAGTCAAGGTAAGAAACACCGGGGAATTCGATGCTGATGAAGTCGTGCAGTTATATGTTACTGTACCTGATCGCGTTGGAAACCAGCCCCGGTGGTCACTTAAAAACTTCACCAGGGTTACCCTGAAGCGTGGCGCTTCGACCACGGTTTCATTTAAACTGGGCCATGAGGCGCTGGAGCAATTTAATGAAGAGGGGAAGCCAGAGGTGTTACCCGGAGAGTATATGGTTTATATCGGCAACGGATCACCGGGAGAGCGAAGTAAGGAACTGGGCGTGCAAATTGTATCTTCGCCCTTCACGGTACAATGACCTGATTACAGGACGGGTTCTATTTATTTTCATAAAAGAACGAGATATCATCATTATGAAACCTTTCAAATTACTATTCCTGTTTATCGGAGTGCTGGGCATCATGGTTGCCTGCTCCGGGTCCGGTTCAGGTGAGACAATGAAAAACTGCGAGCTGACCGGGCTTGAGATCCAGCATATGGTCATCTTTAATCTGCCCTACCCGGAAGGATCTGATGAAGCCAGTCAGTTCCTGGAAGACGGTACCAGGATCCTGACCTCTATTCCGGTGGTGCAACATTTTCAGGCGTTCCGTCAGGTAAGTGCAAAAAATGATTACCAGTATGGATTTTCAATGGTATTTGCCAACCAGGATGACTACAATACCTATAACAACCACCCGGATCACCTGGCTTTTGTGCAGGAGAGGTGGAATAAGGAGGTCACCGGTTTCCTTGAAATCGATCTGAAGAAGCACTGACGAACCGGTTAACCCAGACCGGCTTCACTGATCATCCTTGGTATAATGGATTCCCAGCCAACCGACATCAGGTGGAGCCCGTTGATACCCGGTTTGTTCTTGATCTTTTCAATGATATCAAGGGCGATCTCCACTCCCAGCTCTTCATAATCATCTTCTTTTGCAGACCCGAACCGGTCCAGGATCGGTTGCGGGACCTTTACCCCGGGTATGGTATGATGGAGATACTGCGCCATACGGTTGCTTCGAATGGGTGTCACACCTGCCAGTATATATACCTTATCAAGAATGTTCCTTTGGTCCAGGGCCTCCAGCCAGATCTCAAATCCAACGGGATCATAGATCAGGTTGGTCTGGAAAAACTGCGCGCCTGCATTGACCTTCTTCTCTTCCCTGAGTGCCTGGAACCGCGGTTCTGAAGCAAAAGGCGATGCGGCTGCTCCAAGGAAAAGCTCCGGAGGTGCTTTCATTTTCCGTCCATCCAGGTAGATCCCTTCGTCTCGCATTCTCCTTAACAACCACAGCATCTGGATCGCATCCAGGTCAAGGATGTTGGTATTGGAGGTTGGGGATGGACCTATGCGTGCGTTGTCACCCGTGATGCATAGCACATTGTGAACACCCATCACATTGGCACCCATGATATCGGATTGCAGTCCGCTCCTGGTTTTGTCCCGGGCAGCAATCTGGAGTACCGGGTCGGCGCCCAGATCCGCAGCTATCTTGCTGCAGGCCATGCTTGACATGCGGGGACTGGCTGAGGCACTGTCGGTGAAGTTTATTGCTGTCACAATCTCCATGATACTCTCGATATCACGCCTCAGTTTCCCGGTTGCTGTACTGAGGGGTGGGGAGACTTCAGCGGTAATCACAAATTTACCCGATTTCAAATCTCTTTCCAGCCTTGATAATGGTTCCTGGTATTCCGGTGCATGATAATCAGAATCCCCGTTCCACCAATGAGGCTGCCTGACAGGCTGAAAGACCGCTTCCCAGGAAATATACTTTTTTTTCCTGTCACGGGAAAACCGTTCCATGATGAATTTGCCGGTGCCGAAGTCACGGGCGGACCGGACCACATCACCCCATGTTTCGGTTCCCACCTTGTCCCAGTCCAGCGGAGGAAGGACCTCAAGGAGCCTGCTCTCGCGGCCCATCCTGAACGAGCGTTCATAAATTTTGTACCAGATACAGGGACGGGTCTCATCCACATAACACTTTTCAGGGGTGGATCCGCCACAGGGACCGTTTCGCATCCCCTTCGGGCACTCCATGGGACAGATAAATGCCGTATCCTGCAGCAGGCAGTTGCCACACATCCTGCATCCGAACAAGGGTCCCTTTATCCATCTTTCAACCTTTCTCATGAACCTCTTGCCAAAGGGTTCCCTTTTAAAAGGCAGGAACGGGGGCTGCCATCTTCTGCCCGGTGTAAAGAGAGCCATCGCTTATTTTTTAACTGTTCCTTGCAGTTTCCTGGCTGTAAAAGTGTTCCGTAAATCGCATGGCATATTCATCCCTTCCCCTGATCAGGTCCATTGCCCTTACCAGGGTGGTGATTTTTGAGGGATTGGCGATCGGACATGTAAGGCCATTCCAGATGGAGATGGCCATGTGGGCGTTATTCAGCTCCTCCCTGTTGGGCAGGCCAAAGGATATATTGCTGGCTCCCTGTGTAATATTGAGGCCCAGCCGGTCATGTATCAGTTTGATGGTCTCCAGTGTTACCAAACAGGCATTCGGATCGGCACTGACTGCCATGGCCAGGGGATCGATCACAACATCTTCCTGCGCAATTCCTGATTGGATGGCACGGTTCAGGATCTTCTCTGCGATTTTAAATCTTTTCTCGGGATCACTGGTAATCCCGTTATCATCCATTACCAGTCCGATTACTGCGGCCCCGTGATCCCTGGCAATGGGGAGGATCGCCTCCAGGGACCGTTCTTCACCATTGACCGAATTGATCAATGGTTTTCCTTCCGCCACCTTCAGGGCTGATTCGATGGCCCTTGAGTTGGGTGAATCCAGACATAGCGGGATATCATAGGCTTCCTGGATCTCCTTTATCGCTTTAGGAAGGAGGGTCTCATCATCCACACCCGGGTACCCCACATTTACGTCCAGGATATCTGCCCCTGCCTTTATCTGTGATCCGGCCAGCTGAAGAACATATGTGAAATCAAGGGCCTTCAGTGTTTCCACCAGCTTTTTCCGGCGGGTTGGATTGATGCTCTCCCCGATGATCACCACCGGGCCATCGGTATCAATCACAACTTCTTTTGTTCTGCCTTTGAGAATGGTTTGCATGGAGAAGGATAAAAAGTGACGATCCCGTAAGTTAATAAGTAATTGGGAGAATGGAACAGTTTTTATGATCACGGATTACATAAGGCCCGTGATATTACCTGCATTGTCGATGCTGATGTTCTCTGAAGCCGGGTGGGTCGGAAGTCCGGGCATCCGCATAATATCACCGGTGATGGGGATAAGAAAACCGGCACCGGATGCAATCTCGATCTCCCGTACCGTGATAATGAAATCTTTGGGTCTGCCCAGCAGGGCTGGATTATCGGAAAGTGATTTTTGAGTTTTTGCAATGCATACAGGAAGTTGTTCAAGGCCTAGCTCGGCGATCTTTTTCAGGTCTCTTTTTGCCTGTGGTGTATAATCCACATATTCAGCGCCGTATATTTTGGTGGCCAGGGTGCTGATCTTTCTTTTTACATCCCAGCTCCAGTCATACATGGGATCGAACACAGGTGGATTCGATTCGGCTATGGATATTACTTTGCTGGCCAGTTCAATGGCACCTTCACCTCCCCTGGCCCATAGATCCGCCACAGCGCATTCAACCCCCAGCGATCTTGCCTTCTCCTGCACCATTGAGATCTCATCGTCTGTGTCTGAACTGAACCTGTTGATCGCAACGACAGGGGTTACATTGAACTGTTTGATATTTTCAAGGTGTTTTTCCAGGTTGGGCAGCCCATTTTCCAGGGCTGCAAGGTTGGGATCCTTAAGGTTTTCCAGGTCAGCACCACCATGGTACTTGAGGGCCCGGATAGTGGTTGTAAGTACCACGGCTTTTGGAGATAGCCCGGCACTCATACATTTGATATCGAAGAATTTTTCTGCCCCCAGGTCAAACCCGAAACCCGCTTCTGTCACGGTATAATCGGAAAAAGTCATACCCATCCGGGTGGCGATCACCGAGTTGGTTCCCTGTGCAATATTGGCAAAGGGACCGCCGTGTATGATAGCCGGGTTCCCTTCGATGGTCTGCACCAGGTTGGGTTTAATGGCGTCCTTCAGCAGGGCTGCCATGGCTCCCTCAGCTTTCAGGTCACGGGCAAAGATGGGTTCCTTCTGATGTGTATATCCAACAAAAATGTTACCAAGTCTGATCTTCAGGTCATGTATGTTACTTGCCAGGCAGAGTATGGCCATGATTTCCGAAGCTGCCGTAATATCAAACCCGGACTCTCTTGGCACCCCGGAAGTCGTTCCCCCCAGTCCCACGATAATGCGACGCAGGGAGCGGTCGTTCATGTCTACAACCCGCTTCCAGGAGATGGTCCGGGGATCCAGTCCCAGCCCGTTGGTCCTGCTCTGGATATTATTATCGATCACTGCTGCAAGCAGGTTGTGTGCCTTTTCAATGGCTGCAAAATCGCCTGTAAAGTGAAGATTGATATCCTCCATTGGGAGTACCTGTGAATATCCGCCGCCGGTCGCTCCTCCCTTAATCCCGAAAACCGGACCCAGAGACGGCTCGCGAAGTACCACCGTAGTTTTTTTGCCCATCCTGTTCAATCCTTCAGAAAGACCTATAGATACTGTAGTTTTTCCCTCACCGGCAGGGGTGGGAGAGGTGGCGGAAACTAGGATCAGCTTGCTCAGTGCTCCTTTTTTTTCGTCGATAAGGTGCAGGGGCAGCTTGGCTTTATACTTACCGAACATTTCAATGTCATCCTCCCCGATACCCAGTTTTTCTGCGATTGCAGTGATATGTTGAAGCTTTACTTTTTTGGCGATTTCAAGATCATTCATTGGGCTCCGTTTGAATTTGCGCAAAGGTAATATCAATTACTGTTTCATAATCACTATTTTTACGTTAACCAATACATTAAAGTTATGGATCCCATAATATTAAAACTGGGTGAGGCAGTTGAATTCGGAAAAGTGGATAAGAACTCACCCTATCCTCCTCAGTTGAAAGGTCAGGACGGAGCCGATGAACTGGCCGGCCAGGCTCTGAAAAACGGTGTAGCTGCATCAGATGTGCTGACTGAAGCACTGGTACCGGCCATGGACCGGGTCGGACAGAAATTTTCAGAAAATAAGATATTTGTCCCCCAGATGCTGATGTCGGCCAAAGCCATGAGTGCAGCCATGAAGCATTTGAAACCATTTTTCCAGAGTGGTGATGTGAAGACCAAGGGAACATTTATTGTCGGGACTGTTAAAGGGGATCTTCATGATATCGGAAAGAACCTGGTGGCCATGATGGTTGAAGGAGGGGGCTGGAATATCGTGGACCTGGGGGTGGATGTTAATGAGGATCAATTCAGCCAGGCTGTTTCAGAGAACCCAGGGGCAGTTGTTGGGCTCTCGGCCCTGCTGACCACTACCATGGCCAATATGGAGGTGATTGTCAGCAAGATCAAGGAGACGCACCCCGATACTAAGATCCTTGTGGGCGGAGCTCCCCTGAATGACGATTTCAGGATCAAGATCGGAGCCGATTTTTACTCTCCCGACCCCAGGGGTGCCGTTGAGTATTTAAAGGAACTCGTGGCTTAGATTTTGCATACTATCCGGATCAAACTCCATCCCCTCGGCAAGGAACTTACTGTTGAAAGGGGTAGCTCACTGATCGATGTTCTTCATGAATTCGGTGTTGAATTTCCATGCGGTGGGAAAGGGGATTGTGGTAAATGCAAGGTGAAGATCCTTCAGGGAGAAATACCACTTGATACAGTGCATTCGAGCAGATTACAGGAGCTGGGACTGCCGGGGGAGTGGCGGCTGGCCTGTATGAGTTTTGTGAATGAGGACATTGTTCTTGAGGTGGGTCAGTATGAGGCGATGATACAGGCAGATGAATCCCTTTTTCCATTTGAACCTGGTGAAGGATACGGTGTGGCGGTGGACCTGGGAACCACTACCCTGGTGGCCCAGCTGATGGATCTCACATCGGCAAAGGTGCTGGCAGTGGAGACCGGACTGAATCCGCAGCGGAGATGGGGGAGCGACCTGGTCTCCAGGCTGGAGGCGGCGTTAAACGGCAGCAAAGAGGAGCTGACCATGGTGATCAGGGAGGAGATCGGGGAGATGCTGCTGAAGTTGATCTCAGGACGGAATGTCCGTATCGACAGGGTGGTGATCGTGGGAAACAGTGTGATGCACCACCTGTTTTCAGGTTCCGATATCAGACCGCTCTCCTTCTTCCCGTTCGAGTCACCCGACCTGGGCATCAAACATTTTAACGCCGGGGAACTGGAGTGGGATATTGCCTGCAACAATATAAGCTTCTATCCATGCATAGGCAGTTTTGTGGGGAGTGATATCCTTGCAGGGATTCATGCCACCGGTATGTGGCGCCGGAAGGAGATCTCTGTACTGGTGGACCTGGGAACCAACGGCGAGATCGTGGCTGGTAATTGCGACAGGCTCCTGTGTGCCTCCACGGCTGCAGGTCCTGCATTTGAGGGGGCCAGGATCTCCAGGGGAATGCTGGCCACTACAGGTGCCATTTCAACAGTGGAACAGGTTGGTACCGGGATCAACTGCAGGGTGATCGGAAATGTTCCTGCCGTGGGAATATGTGGCAGCGGCCTGATTGATGCCGTAGCTGTATTGCTTGACAGGGGTGACCTGGGTGATTTTGGGGAGATCCTCTCAGGTGATCCTGAAGTGACCCTGGCACACAATGTATCCCTTACAGCCAGGGATATCCAGGAATTCCAGCTGGCCAAGGCAGCCATTGCAACCGGACTGGATATCATTTTACGGAAACTGGGAGTTCATGCTGAAGAGGTGGCCCGGGTTTATATTGCCGGGGCTTTTGGCAACTATATCAACCTGGAAAAGATGGTCCGGACCGGTATGATGGAGTTTACCCCCGGACACTTCAGAAAACTGGGCAACACGGCCCTTATGGGGGCTAAAATGTTCCTGTTCTCCGAAGAGGGAGCAGCAGATCCGGTCCTGGCCCTGACCCGGCATGTGAGCCTGGAATCGGAAGAGGATTTCCAGGATATCTTTGTTGAAAACCTCACTTTTAACCGATCATCCAGCTGAACCCGGACCACTTTCCCTGGACGCTTAAGGTTGAAGATTATTTGAGCAGTTGCGGCACACCTTTTTCAATGTGGCTCAGGACAGGGTCCCCTGACCTGTTGCCCATTTCATCAAAAGAGATGGGACCGGTGGACCCTCCCTTGAATTCCGAGCGTGAAAGGTAATCAGTAATCGCTTGACGATCAGTCCCTGCATGTTGAATGGCGTTGATGACCATGGTTACAGCATCGTACATATAGGCCGAGCGGCTGTCCGTAACAGAAGCGTGTTTTACTATGCCCTGAAAGGGAGTGATGAGATAGAGATCTTCGTATTTAGCCCATCCGGCGCCTCTCCCCTCGGCACCCATGGTAAAATGAAGGTTCCCATAAATATAAAGGGAAGGATCCGCCACCCTCAGTGCGGCAATAAGATCCCCCAGGTAGACTGCATCAAATGGGATAACAAGATGCTCGATCCCGCTCTTAACTATTCTGTCTACGACCTGGTTTTGTTGAATATTATTACTGTCCAGATCGATCACAAGGGGTGCCACACCATTTCCGCCTGCCAGTGCCTTGATCATACTTCTGACTGCATACCTGGTGTCATATGTTTCCAGGGAGAGAATACCAGTTTTCCCTCCGCCATTTTCCCGGATCTGGTTCAGTATGGTGATAGATTGCTGATCGTCGTTAGGAACCACACGCATAAACCAGGGAACAAAAGCCTGGGAGAGCGTTGGTTCGGTGGCGTATGTCTCCATATAGGTAAGGTGCGATTTGGTGGCTACCTGTTCTGCAAGATGTCCGTTCCTGCCATCCAGCGAACCTACGATGGCACAAACATGATCGTCATATACAAGTCTGACCGATTCCTTGGAACCTGCCCCCCAGAATCCCTCCGCGGTACGGATCACCAGGCTGAATTCCCGGTTCATATATCCTCCTGAAACATTGGCCTGATGAATGGCAAGTTCGGCTGCCTCAATCACGTGTGGAAGCGAGCTGTCGGGCAGTAGCAGACCGATGGGTATGGGATTATTCTGTTCAGTCTGAATATCTTGAGGCTGCCGGGTTTCCTGCGCCAGGCCCTTGATTGGAAGACTCAGTGTGAGTAATAAAATGTATGGAAACAGCCTGGTCAAGGAGGGGCACTTTTAGAGCACGTGAATGGTGCGGCCAACTGCATGGGCCACTTTCGTGAGATCCTCCATCAATTTTTTAAACTCTTCCGGGTAGAGCGATTGCGATCCATCGCAAAGTGCCGTGTCGGGCCGGTAATGCACCTCCACCAGGAGCCCGTCTGCCCCGGCTGCAATGGAGGCCTTGGCCATGGGCGCAACCAGTGAGCGTATTCCGGTCCCATGACTCGGATCAACGATGACCGGCAGGTGGGTACGCTGTTTCAGGATCGGGATGGCATTCAGGTCCAGGGTGTAACGGGTGGACGTTTCAAAGGTCCGGATCCCCCTTTCGCACAGTACTACCTGTGTATTGCCCTGGGAAAGAATATATTCAGCTGCATTCAGGTACTCATCGATGGTGGCCATCATTCCCCTCTTCAGGAGGATAGGTTTTGAACTCATGCCCGCCTCCTTCAGCAGGGGGAAATTCTGCATGTTCCTGGAACCGATCTGCAGCATATCGGCATATCTGGCCACTGTTGCTACCTGCCGTGTATCCATCACCTCCGTTACCACCGACATGCCGGTCTCGTTCCTGGCCCGTGCCAGCATCTCGAGGCCCTCCCTGCCAAGGCCCTGGAAACTGTAGGGGGAGGTTCTCGGTTTAAAGGCACCGCCTCTTAACAGGGATGCCCCTCCCGCCCTGACACTTCTGGCTGAATGAGAAAGCTGCTCCTCGTTCTCAACAGCGCAGGGTCCGGCCATGATGACGATCTCCCGGCCACCAATCCGGATGCCGTTGACATCTACGATGGTCCCCCCGGGCCTGGAGCTTTTGCTGACCAGGGCCGGGCCTTCAGTTTTAACAACTGGTTCAATACTGCACGCATTTGTCTCCATTTATCAATCGGGTTAGCTGTGTATGTTCTATTGATAACTCAATGTAGCAGGAGTGAAGTTGAATTTCCCGTTCTCGATATCAACCATCCAGATGGGACCGATATCATTCCATGATGCATCGAAGGTAATCTTCCCGGTGACCCCATTGTACCCCTGGAAGGTCTTTAGATCGGTGAGTGTATCCCTGATAAGCACCTTGTTCAGACCCACTTTCTGGATCGATTCAATGATCAGGTTCATGCCATCGTAGGCATGAGCAGCAAACACGTCGGGCTCCATTCCAAAGCGTTTCCTGTAGTTCTCTTCGAATGCTTTGTATTTGGGGGAACCGGAATTGGGATTGTACTGGCAGGTAGTGATGATCCCGTTGGCGTTTTCACCGGCAATTTCCAGGAACTCTGGATTCACGGCGCGATCCGAAGTATAGATCGGGTAGTTCATCCCTTTCTCCTTCATCTGGTTGACGATCAGTCCCAGCTCTTTGGCATTACCCCATAGCAGCACGGCATCCGGATGGGAGTCTTTGATGCGTTCGAGCTGTGTGTCAAAGGAGGTCTCTCCATCGTCATAACGCACCTCCAGTACCAGGGGATAGCCGATACGAAGCGCCGCATCCCGGAACTCCATGGTACCCACACGCCCGTAACGGCCGTTCGTGCGCAGCACTGCAACACGATTATGTCCCATTTTTTTATGGATGTATTCCACCAGCGCGTAACTGCTTTGCCGGTCGTCACTGATCACCCTGATCACCCAGGGGATCGCGGTCTCGGTGAAGGTGGGGTCGGGATCCCCGCAATTCACCACAGGGATCTCCAGCTTCAGGGCCACCCTGATGGCTACATGGGAGTTTATATCATCGATGGTGCCCAGCACAGCCCAGTCACCTTCATCACTCATTTTGACCACCTCGTTGGCAGCTGCTCCCCAGAGTCCCACGTCATTGTGTGGCATCACCTTAAAGGGTAGTCCTTTATATCCTCCCCTGGCATTGGCATCCTCGGTTGCGAGCATGGCACCCTGCAGCATCTGGTTGCCCTGTGGAGACAACACATTTCCCTCCAGCGGGGCCAGTACTCCAATACGAACTTCTGTAAGCCCTTCAGGAGCCTTCTTCTCACGACCTGCGCCCAGAAACAGCTGTGGCTTATGGAAATAATAGACATAGGCATCCTGGTAGTGGCCATAGGGCAGCAACTCACTGGGAGTTTTACCGTAGTTCTCATCCTTTACCTGGGCTGCCGTTTGCTGCATCGGGACCAGGATCAGAAATCCGGTCAATATCAGCAACAACTTTGTTATTTGGGTTGGTTTTATCATCACGATTGATTTTGCTGATCCTAGTTTATTCTCTTACCACGGCTCACACCGTAAGAAGTGGCTACCCAGATATAATCCCCCTGGAAATCAACCCCGATGGTGAAGTTATGGGCAATCCCTGTGGGATCCGGTCTGGTTGATGTTTTACCATCTTTCCAGTAGACGCGTTCTCCTCCGGCATCTGTCTTTTTATAGGTGATCCACTCCTCACTGTTGAAACTGCTCAGCCCTTTATCGGTGCAGAGGAAAACCACACCATCCTTTGCCCGGAGGAAATTGATAAAATTACTGGCTAGCCCGCTGTCATGGTCAAAATAACCTTTCCAGTGGGTGCCGTCGTACCGGCTCATACCAAAATAGGTAGCCACCCACAGGATATCATGATCATAGGATACGGCAGTTGTGATATCATGTACGATACCATCATCGGGGAAAAGGTCGATCTCCATCTCGCCATCGGGATCCACATAATCCCTGAATTTCCCTGTCTTTTTCTGGTATTCGATGACCCCACCACCCCAGGCAGCAATAAACACTTTGTCTCCACCCGCACAAACGCCATAGGTCCATGGTTCATGCATGGGAGCGTTTTGTTCGGTATAGATCTCCCACTCCTCTTTATATGTATCATAATGGCTGGCTCCTCCGCCGGTGGCACACCAGATATCCTTGCCATCGCACGCCACCGAGTAGATCACATCATTGGCAAGTCCGCTGTTGAACTGGGTAAAGGTCTGGAACTCACCTCCGGAATAACGGTTCAATCCTCCCAGGGTACCGATCCAGACATCGCCGGTAAGGTCACTTACATCGATAGCAAGCACTCCCGGGTGTGCGAGTCCATCCTCAACGGTAAAGGTTTTGAACTCATTATTTTCGTAGAGGACCAGACCGTGACTTGTGCCGATCCAGACCCGGTCCCCATCAGCCCTTACACAATAGACCTTATTGGCGGGCAATCCGTTTTTTGTGGTAAAGGTTTCCCAGTTCCCGTACTCCGGCATGGTGCTGCTCTTCTTTTCAGGCTCTGTGGCCATCAGCAGCAAAGGGATCATTAAAAACAGTCCGGTGGTGATCATGGTTTTCTTCATCTCTTTTTTCTTTTTTTTGACAGAGAAGCATTCAGGACAGCTGCCTCTTCGGTGTAATAACTGGCATCACGGATCGATTTCAGGTACTCGACAAGGTCGTTCAGTTCGTTTTTCTTCATATCGTTGGCCACACCATGCTGATCACTTGGGTTATATTTGGTCCATATCTCCTCCAGCGTTGCTGCCTTGCCATCATGCAGGTATGGAGACGATTCAGCTAAATTGTTCAACTGGGGGACATCAATACCAATGGAATCGTCGGAGGGGGCAAGTGTTCCCACATCGGCCAGTTGAAGATTCGTGAAATCTGGCGGCGGGTGACAGGTGTAACAGCGATTGGACTCCGGGATCTCATTTCCAAAGTTATCAACGTCGCGGTAAAAGATCTCTTTGCCCCTCTGCTGTGCCTCAGTCAGATTTCCATCCGGATTGAAACGCAGGTTGGGGGAATTTGGGTTTCCCGTGACAATGTACGCCACCAGGGCATCCAGCTCCTTGTGTGTGAATGCTTCTGTCCGGGTCAGGACGGTGGAGAACCGCATTCCATCCTGCTTGTAGACCGACTGGTTCATACCGTTCCACTTATAGGGGGGAATATCTCCGATATCCCTTAATGTCTGTACATTGGTTATGTTCCGCCCCATGTCTTTTCCTGCCATATTGTAAACGAGACCATCTTCCTGGACGTCGGGGTGACAGGTATAACATGCATACTGGTTCTGGAAGGTGTGACTCGCATTGTTCAGTAACTGCCTGCCGTGACGGGCCACCGTGAGCCGCTTCGGGCCCTCCAGGTCGATGGTGCGCTCTTCCGCCAGGCTTTCTGTATTGATCACCGCAATGTGGTCATCGAGCCTTTCGGCCACATACAACAGTTTTCCATCGGGTGACAGCACCATCCCCTTGGGATTGGCTCCTGTGGGGATCCTGGAGATTACATACCTGCTGCTGAGACCCAGGTTGTTGGCGTAGGTCTCCAGCTGATCATCTTTCAGCTCCTTAAGTAATTTTCTGATTTCATCCAGGTCGATGACAGAGATCATATCGACTCCGCTGTGGGAGACATAGGCCCTTTTCCCATCCGGGGAGATGACAATATCGAATGGATCGGCATAAGCGGCATTGGGTTCATCAAGCAAAAGTTGGATCATCCTGCCATTCTCCTTGCGTTCTATAATACCTATGCCATGGGTCATCATCCATCCCCTTTCGATCTGAACGGTCGGGACCAGGTTCTTGGGCCGGATCAGGGTGTTGATGGCCATATCACCGGAAGGAGTAACAGCCACATTTTCCATAATATAGGCATCTTTCCACCTCTTTCGGTCAGTAACCCGTTGCTGTGATGTACTTGCCACAGTCATCTCGGTAACCGGTGAGGTGTAATATTCCACGGGGATTGAACGCCGGCTGGAGACGTAGACTTCGCTCCCATCTGGTGAGATCGCTGCTGAAACAGGGTTATTCCCTGCTTTCAATCTTCTTCTTTCCTGGTGTGTATCCAGGTCAAATACGGATATATCAGAGGAATAAGAGTTGACACAGTAGAGTTTATCGCCATCCGGGGAGATGACCATTCCTGCCGGACCAGTTCCCCCTCTCAGTGTATCAGTGACCCCGCCACCGGCCAGGTCTATTTCGTAAATATTATCCGCCCACTGGTTACTAACGTAGGCTGACCTGCCGTCCCTGCTCAGCACAACTGTGTGAGGCCTTTCACCCACATCAATCTTATTAAGCACCTTGCCCGCTTCCGGGTCCACCACAACCAGCTGGTTGGATTCCTGGCCCACCACATAGAGCCTGTCACCACTGTCTGAAATAGCCAGGTTATAGGGAGAGACATAGGTCTCATTAAGCAGATTGTTAAGGAAGTTATCTCCTGCCTCCATATACAAATGGCAGGACCAGCACGCAATCGGGTGATCATCCACTGCGGTCTCATAGTTCACATGTACCCTGGCTGCATGGTGACCGATTATCAGCCCGGTTGCCACAACCATCCCTATGGATCCGGATATTAAAAATGCTCTCAATCGTTTCATCTGTAATCTCCTCTTAATTACCTGTTCCCTGCTGCTTAGCAATGAGTACTACCGGGTCCTCTTTTACAGCAAGAGGCTGCCTGTTCTCCGGAGCAAGCTCAGGATCAGCATGGCATCCCACACACGCACGGCGTTCGTTGTCCCTTAGATAGATCCAGTCGGAGGGGCCCCTGACGATCTCCCCCTGGCTGTTCAGCGATTCAATGCGGAATGGCATATCCGCATCCAGTTTCAGATAGAACGAACCATCTACCTTAACCTCCACCACCGCCAGCTTTCCTTCGAGAGTCGAGACCCTGATCCGGTCGGCCAGAGTATCTCCGGTAACTCCTCTGTTCACCGGCAGCATGGAGTGATTGATATCCTGTGACATCAGCAGTCCGGTCGGGTTTCCTGGATTAACCGCACTGGGAAGTTTCAAGGGGCGCTTATTCAGGGCAGTCACCAGCAGCGGATCGATAATATTTCCATCGGTTTTATAGAGCAGAACAGGTGCATCCCTGGTGCCGGCGTCAAATGAATAGAGGGCAAAAGGTTCTGTCAAAGTTGACTTATAGGAAACCAGATTGTTGCTTCCCTCCGTTGGATATATGGCAGAAAATCTTCCCGGGAGTTCCGTTGTCAGACACTCCAATGTATGGAGGGGGCGCCTGTGAAGTACCCTGCATACCTGGCCCCCGTTATCAACAAAATAGGTATAACCTTCAGTTGATTCCGCACCCCCGCTGACAGGAAAAGTGAGGTCGGAGCCACGGAAGTAGACCTCTGATTTGGTTCCATCGGGCCGCATGACCATCAAAGAGGGGATCCTGGATTCGGGATATTGCTCACTGGAAACATACAACACCCTGCCTTCCTGAAGTACGGAAGTCTGAATATTAATCGCTGGATTATAGGTGATCCGGGTCAGCGCTGAACCATCCATCTGGCATCGGTAGAGGTCATAGACCGGCTTGCCTTTTACATTTGCTTCACGGCTGAATACCACGGTGCCGTCAGGCAGTGGTGCAGGCTGGATGCAATCTTCCGGAAGGTCGGTGACCCTGGATGTCCTCTTTTTTTGAAGGTCGGTGACCCATATTTGCCAGGTCTGGTCACCCGTCTTTTTTCCCTGAAAATAGAGGTAGCGTCCGTCATATGTGATAGCCGGCGCTGCAGCACTCTCAAATTCAGAACTCAGGACCCTGGAAGTCTTCCCCGGGTTCTGAATATCGATGGCAATCAGTTTTGCTCCATCGTAGGAGCCATGACTGCTCTCCTGCACCTCAACTGCCACAACCATGTTTTCAAACGAGTTGCTGCTGCACGAGATAAACAATACACTGGATATTCCGGCAATTGCTGCCAGCTGGAAAAGGTTAAACCATATGCTTCTTCTGATCATCTGCTTTCTCATTCTTCTGTAATGGTAAGGATCTGGTTGGCATCCAGATTCTCCACCCGCTGCGTTCTTCCGGAAGGCCATTTGATCTCAACAAAATCAACTTTTTCGGTATTACCGATACCAAAATGCATGCGCGCATCATTCTGGGAAAGGTATCCGGTTGTGCTTCTTCGTACACCAACCTGCTCTTTTCCCCCGGCCGATATTTTAACCAGTGCTCCAATGGCGTCGCGGTTACTCTTGGTACCCACCAGTTTTAAAATGATCCAGCTATTCTCGTTGCCCCTGTTATTCCTGAGAAATGCTCCCTGGTCATCCAGGTTAACAACGTAGCCATCCAGGTCACCATCATTATCGTAGTCACCGAAGCAGGCACCCCGGCCTACATTTTCCTCCTGGAAATAGGCTCCCAGCTGAATAGAAATATCTACAAACTTCTCTCCATCCACATTCTCAAACAACTGATCTTCCTGTCCGTACAGGTGCTTCAACTCACCATTCGCCTTGAACAGGTCCACATCTCCATCATTGTCAAAATCGATAAAGGAAGAGGACCAACCTACATGTTGTGCAGCTGCGATTGAGATACCGGCGAAATAAGCCATATCACGGAACACGCCATTGCCCTGATTCTGGTAGAGCGAACAGTAGGTATCATCGGACATAAATACATCGATTAAACCGTCACCGTTGTAATCGGCAAAGTCCACCGACATGCTGATGGTGGCTTCTCCGGCCTGGTTAAAAGCCATCCCTGTCTTTATACCCTCATCCACGAACAGCTTCCCCTCTATATTGTGATAGATATTGTTGACCATATGGTCGTTGGCTACAAATATATCGACCCAGCCATCGCCGTCATAATCAGCTGCTCCCACTCCCATAGCCCTCCCATCGGGATCGTCTATGCCCATTTTTTCGGTTACTTCTTCAAATTTATTATTGCCAGTGTTATGGTATAGCTTGTCCAGCTGACCATCGTATGCCATGGGACCCGGGAAACCATCCGGGGCATAGAAGTATCCGTAATCAGGATCATATTTGATATAATTGCCCACATAAAGGTCCAGAAGTCCGTCGTTGTCGTAATCGAACCAGACAGCGCCCACACTGCACTGGTTACCTGCCACACCGGCCCGCTCGCTGATATCCGTAAAAGTACCGTTCCCGTTGTTCAGGTAAAGTACATTGGGTCCATAGTTTGTAATATAGATATCGGGATACCCGTCATTGTTGATATCACCCACCGTCAAACCCATGCCATACCCTGTATCTCCGACACCCGCACTCGCGGTCACATTCACAAATGTGCCATCGTGCCTGTTCCTGAAAAGCTGGTTGGTTTGTTTCTTTGCTGGAGGCTCACCCTCGCTGAGCCCTTCAGTATAGGAGCCATTGCTCAGGTAGAGGTCGATATAACCATCCTGATCGAAGTCCAGGAAAACGGCGCCGCCACCAACCGTCTCAACCAGGTTGTCCAGGTGCTGGTCTCCAATGGAGTGTTTGAAATCTATACCGTTATCGGGCGAGATCTTCTGAATGAAATCGCCGTTGTCCTCCGGAACCGAAGCGGTTACCATCTGGGCATCACCTGTTTTATTGCGTGGTGACTGACATCCTGAGAGAGGTAGGATTATTATGGATGCGAACACCAAAGGTCTTAGGTTCATAATGATAGTTTCAGTTTCGGGGTTTAAATATAATAAAGAAGAATGCCATACTCCCCCCAAATATTTAAAAACATAGGGCGTTTTAACCTAATTTAACAGTAATGAAGGGTCATTCGATAATACCGTAATCCTGGCGAAAAGTGATGTACCGATCCGTCGCAGGACCCGGGTAAGCCTCAACTGTGCCATCGGACCAGAATATCTCCAGGCGGTCGATCCGTGGATTCTTTCCCAGCCCGATATGAAGCCTCGGATCACTGTTGGAGAGATAGGTTGTGGCCCACTGGTTGATAAATACTGCTCTTTTGTCTCCCTGGTGTATCACAACGGTAGCACCGACGGCAGCTGCAGGTCCGTTTCTGCCTTCAAGGGTGATACCCAGCCAGTGATTCTGGTTGCTGCAATCATTCCTGAGCAGAACCGCATTGGCTTTCAGGTCCACATGCGATACGATAATATCCAGGTCTCCGTCATTATCATAGTCCCAGATAGCCGCTGAACGACCCGAGCGTTTTTCCTTGAAGTAGGGGCTGACCGATCTGCCAATGTTGGTAAAATGACCTTTCCCGTCGTTCTCCATCAGCAGAGGATATTGCAGGATCAGCTCTTCACCGTTACCGTTGGCGGAGAAGAGATCGGGATCACCATCATTGTCATAGTCAAAAAGTGCCGTTGCCCACTCTCCTTTCCCGGCAAAAGCTCCGGCAATACCACTCTGTTCGGTAATATCCTCAAAGGTACCGTTCCCCAGGTTACGGTAAAGGGCCCCATACCGAAGATCGGGAACCAGCAGGTCGATCAGTCCGTCCCCGTCCACATCACCTATGGCTCCATGCATGGAGCCGGTACCCTGTCCATGACTGTTCACCGCCACACCAATCTCCACAGCCACCTCGTGGAACGTGCCTCCGTCATTCCGGAACATGAAATTGGCCTGGTGGTCATTACCCTGGAACATATCCAGGTCGCCGTCACCATCGTAATCAAAGACAGTAATTCCCATGCATTTAGAGTCAGGGTAGAAAAGGTCCAGCTCTGATGTTACATCACGGAAGGTACCATCGCGCTGCTGGTAATACATCATGGAAGCCTGGCCTGCATATTCGGAAGGGTGGGGCATCAACTCAGGGGTTGCAGGTGAAACATATTCCGGGTCAAAAGCCAGGAAATTTCCCACGTAGGCATCAAGCCTTCCGTCAAGGTTGAAATCCCAGAATGATACACCTACACTCCATTTTACAAAACCGTTCAGGCTGTCAGGCCCGGCCAAACCCAGTTTTTCCGTAATATCGGTGAATGTACCATTGCCATTATTCTCGTAAAAAATATTGGGACCATAGTTGAGCAGGTAGAGATCCTGGTCACCATCATTATCCAGGTCAACCGGGCCCGCAGCCATGCTCCAGTGACGGTTGTCCACTCCCGCCTGCTCCGAAACCTCTCTAAAGGTTCCATTCCCCTGATTATGGTATAACCTGTTGGGTGTATTTTCAAAGACTTTCCCCTCTTCATCCGAGATGCCTTCCAACCAGGTCCCGTTCATCATATAAAGGTCCATCCACCCATCTCCGTCATAGTCAAAGACAGTCACACCCGATCCACTGCTTTCCAGGATATTTTCATAGGTATAGTCACCAAAATTATACATGAAATCAATCCCGGCATCCGAGGTAACTTCTGTAAAACGATGTGTTACAGAATTACAGGAGGAAAGGAGGACCAGGCCAATACAGCACACCAGGCCGAGGCCCGGTTGGTTTCTCACATTCATTTTCATTGGTTTGCCCAAATATAATCAAATGATTCAATCAGGAATAGTATCTCCATTTTTGCTATATTAGTCCCCACCAATCGGAAAGCCATGCCCAAAGAAGGTTCGGACCGAAAAGTTGAGCTTCAGAAAACTGAGATTGAAGATATGCTGGGAAGGGTCCCGGGATGGATCACCAGGAACGGCATGATCCTCTTTCTTTTTCTGGTTGTACTTCTGCTTTTCGGAAGCTGGGTCCTGAGATATCCCGATACAAAAAGGGCACGGATAGTCGTCACATCGCTTAATCCGCCGGCTGACCTGAAGGCGAGGACCAGCGGTAAAATTGCCCGGCTTTTTGTGGCTGATAATGAGACGGTTACGGTTGGAGAGGTGCTGGCAATGATCGAGAATCCTGCTTCATTTGAGGATGTGGCCCGGTTGAAAGGCAGCCTGGCGTTTCTTGATACAATCCCCGTTGAAGAGGTTACGGATGACCTGACCGAGCTGAAAAATGCGGAACTGGGGACCATCCAGTCCGATTACTCCATCTTCCTGAAGGTGTACCGTGACTATACGGAGTTCAAAAGACTCAATTATCATGAGCGAAAAATAGAGACAGCCCGTACCGAGCTGCAGAAACAACAGGAATATACACGGAGCCTTTCGGAAAGGGTCACTACACAGGAGCAGGCTTATGAGATTGCACTGCGCCAGTACAACAGGGACGCCACACTTTACGAACAGGAGGCTATCTCTTCATCGGACCTGGAAAACTCAAATTCGAAGTTGCTTCAGGAGAGGAACAAACGCCAGGAGTTGATGAGCATGATGGCAGAAAGCAGGATCAGTGTTGCCAGGATCCAGGCTCAGATCGTGGACCTGGAACTGAGGCAACAGGAGGAGCAATCCGGTATGATCAATGACCTGGAAGAATCCTTTAATAACCTGAAAGCCTCCATTACCTCCTGGGAACAGACCTACCTGCTTGTGGCCCCGGTCAACGGATCAGTTACCTTTACAACCTTCTGGAGCGAAAACCAGAATGTAAAACAGGGAGAGAAAGTATTGACCATTATACCGGCCGAGAAGGGTTCCACCGTAGGAAAGATCAGCCTGCCCCTGGAAGGAGCGGGAAAGGTGAAGGCGGGTAACCAGGTCAATATTCAGTTCGATAACTTTCCCCACCTGGAATACGGGATGGTCAAGGGGTATGTGAGCAATATTTCCGAGGTGTCGGATGAGGACTTCTATACAGTGGAGGTAGAGCTTCCCGACGGCCTTCGTTCCTTTTATGGTAAGGATATCCCGTTCAGCCAGAATATGCAGGGTAATGCGGAGATCCTGACGGATAAGAAACGGGTGCTTGAAAGGATCCTGGATCCGATCCGGTCAGCCATTTCCAAACAGGTTGCGATGTGATCAGCCGAAACAGTCTGGTTGGTTTTCTAGTATTGCTGGCCGGTGCAGCAGCCGGCTATCTGGCTTCACCCGTAGTTTCACGTTTCCATGACCGCCTGCTTTCAGAGTTCCCGGATACTTCCATAGAGGGTGCTCTTGAAGAACCCTCCATTGCATCACTCAGCACTATTTATGATCATTCCAGTGCACAATTCAGCAGCGTATTGGATCAGGGTTCAGAAGCCGTCAGGGAGACTGCATGGCGGGTACAAATACTGATGCAGGAACCTGATAGTGTGATCTCCGCTCCCGGTGAACCGGAGCAGATGATCAGGAAGGCGGATATGGAGCTGGGTCTCCTCAGGCTAAAAGATTTCCACAGGCAGTTCTTTATGCACTACTTCAGGTGGCTCGATACCGGTAATGCACAATCATCAGTGCAGTATAAGCTTGCACTTGGACAGTTTGAGGCTACACTGGATTATCTGACAGAAAAATATGGTAACCAGTCCCTTTTGACTCCCCGGCAGGAGACCGAGCTAAAGAACTCTGTTCGTATTCCGGAACAGACCAACCGGACCATACGCTGGGCCAGGGTAGCAGTGATGGTCCTTTTGTTTACCCTGGTGTTGGGGATTCCCCATATGATCAGGGATAGCGGGTATAAGAAATTTGCAGGTTCACTTTTATTTGATTCATTGTTCAGACCGAATCACATTTCCGACTTAAACAGGTGGCACAGCCTGCAAAGGATGGCACCCCTGCTTGTAATACTCTATCTTTTCGGTCTGGTCGTCTTCACTTCATTTTCTTCCTGGAGGATCCCCGTCCTGTTTGGTACACTTGGTTTGGTCCCGGTGGTTTCGCTTGCCGGATTGTCCCGCAACAGGGGGAAATGGCCGGAAATGGTGGTTTCTTTTATGGCACCCAGACTCCCTGTAATCATCCTTTTAATGGTAATCGTGGCCATACGAGGTTCTGTCTTCTTCTGGTACAGGGTTTGGGGTGCGGAGCAATTCCGGATGATCATGATCATCCTTATGACCATGCTGCTTTTCCGAAAGTTTCACACCAATATCATTCTGACCCGGAAATGGAGCAACTGTACCAGGGGCAAATCTGTGGCGATGGTATTGATGTCAATGGGATTGCAGTTTATGGTAGCCGGAGTACTGCTCTTTTGGTTTGGATCAGAAGGGACCCTTTCAACTTTGAACAGTGAGCTTATGCTCCTGCCTGCGAAGCTCTTTGCGACGATATCCGGGCGATTCCCCTGGCTGATGATTGCAGGATTCATCTTAACTGCAGCCTCCTTCTTGCGAATCATTGTGAAACAAAAGATTGTTTTATAACTTGCAGCCTCATTCATTTGAACAACTAACTTTTCCCAGTAATGTCACGGATTCGTAACGGAATTTATATTGGTTTACCACTATTGCTGATGGCCGCCATCATCCTTGTGGTATTCATCCCTTTTGACGGTAAAACTTCTCAGGATCAAGATATTCAGGTTTCGACAGCTGAGATTGGAAATTTGGTGAGTTCATTTCCGGGTGAAGGGATTGTCGAACCTCAGAGCGAGGTGATCATTCTGAGCCCTGCATCCAGTATTATCAAAGAGATACTGAAGGAGGTAGGCAGTCATGTAAACGAGGGGGAGCCGATCATCATCCTGGACCCGTCACCCATTCAGTCGCAGATAGAGAACATACAGGATCAACTGGAGATGAAGCAGAACTCTCTCAGGAAGAACCATTTGAATGCCCGTAGTACCAAGGTTGACCTGGATTACAACGTGCAGGTGAAAAACCTGCGTATTGCCTCATTGAAATCGGAACTGGCAGATGAGGAACAGCTTCTTGAGGTAGGGGGGATCTCACCGGCCAAGTTTGATAAGACCAAGCAGGAGCTGGAACTGGCCGAACAGGACCTGGTGATGTTGAAGGAGAAAAACGCGATCCAAATCGAGCAACTGGAGGCCGATGAAGAGGGTTTGAGGCTTCAGATCGAAATGCAGGAAAAGGAGCTTGCAGCGAAGGAGGAAGCGCTCAGTAAAATGATTATCAGGGCCCCTTCAGCCGGGATCATTCTTTCGATCCGGGGGAAGGTTGGTGAAAAGGTGGATAACGACCGTTTATTGATTGAGATGTCGGACCTGACCAATTTTAAGATCCAGGGAAAAGTCGATGACGACTATTCTGAACTGCTAAAGACCGGGACAAAAGTATATGTTTCACTGGATAACGAACAACTGACCGGTTTTGTGGGTACCGTAAATCCTGCGATCAGGGACCGCAAGATTGAATTTGATGTAAACCTGCGGGAGAGCAATCATTATAAATTACGGCCTAACCTCAGTGTGAATCTGGCCATTGTCCGGGAGGAGCGCGATAGTGTACTGCGGATACAGAACGGTCCGGCCATAGGCAGGGGAAAGGAGCAACAGGTATATGTTTTGTCAAACGGCAGTGCTACTTTACGGGATATTGAGATCGGATTGAGAACAGAGGATTACGTAGAGGTGCTGGATGGACTTTCCAGCGGTGAAAGAGTGGTACTTTCCGCTATCTCTTCTATAGAGGACCTGGAAGCAAAGGAGACTGAACAATGAAGATGAAGTTGATCATCGTGTTCACGCTATTACTCCTGATCTCTGCTGGGCAGGCAGGTGCCCGGGATACATTACGGATCTCCCTGAGCCTGCGAAATGTGGTGGACCTGGCCATTTCACAGTCCTCTGCTGTCAAATATGTACAGAATCAGGATGTGAACTACTACTGGCGCTGGAAGAACCACCAGACCAGGTTCAGACCCCAGCTAACCCTTTCAGGGAACCTGCCCGATTTCCAGAATCAGACCAAGCCCATCACACAACCCGATGGGAGTATCATTTTCAACCAGGTAACTCAGCTGGAGACCTCGGCCCAGGTGGCACTCAGTCAACCTATCCCCTTGCTGGGAGCCAATGTTTATGCGGCTTCGGGCGTAGTCCGCCTGCAGGATTTCAACAATAGTACAGTAGGTTTTTCCGGGGTACCGGTGAGCGTGGGAATCGTTCAGCCCCTTTTTGCGTATAACTGGATGAAGTGGTCACGTATGACAGAGCCGCTGGTTTACGAAGAGGCACAGAAGAGGTTTGTCGAATCCATAGAGAATATCTCCTACAATGCCACCTCCCTTTTCTTTAACTATCTGAAGATCCAGACCAATTATACACTGGCCGAAAGCAACCTGTCCAACAGTCGTGACAACCTTAAGATTGCAGAGGTAAAGAGGGAGTTGGGTACCATTTCAGAGAATGATTTCTCAAGGATCCAGCTCTCAGTATTCAATGCGCAGAAAGCCCTGAATAATGCCCGTATTGATCTGAAGAATGCGGATTATGAATTGAAGAAATATATAGGATTGGACCAGCTTCAGCAGATCGAATTGATCATCCCCCTGGATATGATCCTCTGGGAGGTGGATCCGGATACAGCCCTTAAAGAGTCACTGGAGAACCGCAAAGAGACACCCCAGTTTGAAAGAAGGCTGATCCAGGCCGACAGGGATCTGATACGGGCCAAAAGGGAAGCGGGAGTCGGGGCCACCCTCAGCATGAGCTACGGGATATCCAACAGCGCTGATCAATTTGGCGGGATCTATGAAAATCCGGAACAACAGCAAAATGTAAACCTTTCATTAAGTTTGCCCATCATGGATTGGGGGAGATCAGAATCGCAGGTGAAACTTGCAGAATCTCAGCGGGAACTGGTGCTCTATGATGTGGACCAGGACCGGCAGGATTTCGAGCGCGGAGTTGTTGTCCAGGTGGAGCAGTTCAATCTGATCAAATCACAGATTGCCACGGCAGAGGCAGCGGATAAGGTGGCTGAAGAGGGCTATAAGATTGCATTGAAGAAATTCCAGAATGGGGAGATCAGCATCACTGATCTGAATATCTCACTTCAGGAGAGGGAGAGCGCCAAAAGGGATTATATCCGTTCCATTGAAAATTACTGGGAATCATATTACCGCCTGAGGGCAATCACCCTCTACGATTTCGAGTTTAACCGGAAGATCAGCTATACCAACCCCATGCTGTCCTCTGAACAATAGAACACATAACTCAGAAATATAATGATCATGATGAAACGAGAAATATTTATTGTATTGCTGATGGCTGCAGCCGTCACACTCCATGCCCAGGAGTGGCAGGATCTGTTTAAAGGCAAAAACCTCAAGGGATGGGAAAAGCTGGATGGCACTGCCGAGTACAGGGTGGAAAACGGGGAGGTGATCGGTGTATCCAGAACCGGAACACCCAACACCTTTCTGGCCACCAAAAAGGTTTACGGGGATTTTATCCTGGAGTATGAAATGAAGATGGACCGCGGACTGAACTCCGGAGTACAGTTCCGCAGTGTGGCCCTGCAACCCGATGGTAGCGAGCGGGTTAATGGTTACCAGGTGGAGTGCGATGACCATGATAACAGGCCCTGGGCCGGCGGAATCTACGAGGAGGCTTCCCGTGGCTGGCTCTATCCCATGTCGTACAATATGGCTGTGACATCAGTGAATAAGCGCGGGCAGTGGAACAGGTTCCGGGTGGAAGCTGTGGGCAATACCATCCGGACATTTGTCAATGGGGTCAACTTTGCCAACCTGGTGGATGATAAGCGTATGGAGGGATTTATTGCACTTCAGGTACATACAATTGGAGACGATACGGCACTGGAGGGAAAGGAGATTCGCTGGCGGAATATCAGGATCCTGACCGGGGAGCCTGAAAAGTATATGAGATCGGATCTGGAACTCTCCCCTGAAGTGAGCTACCTGACCAATGAGCTTACCCCTGCGGAGAAAGAGGCAGGATGGAAGCTCCTGTGGGACGGGAAGAGCAGTGAGGGATGGCGTGGTGCCAGGCTGGATGGGTTCCCCCAAAAGGGGTGGAAAATGGAGAATGGCATACTTACAGTGGAGCGCAGTGGAGGCGCGGAGTCGGCCAATGGCGGCGATATCGTCACCATCAATAAATACAGGGACTTTATCCTTGAGGTGGATTTCAGGGTGACCAAAGGGGCCAACAGCGGGATCAAGTATTTTGTAGATCCTGATCTGAAAAAAGGTGAGGGATCTGCCATCGGATGTGAATACCAGTTACTGGATGATGAGAACCATCCGGATGCCAAAATGGGTGTAAACGGAAACCGTACCCTGGCCTCGCTGTATGATCTGATCAAGGCGGAGGCGACCATTTATGGAGAGGACAATATAGAGAAACGGTTCAATGGCATAGGAACCTGGAACCGGGCCCGTATAGAGGTTAGAGGCACCAGGGTATTTCATTACCTGAATGGGATCAAGGTGGTTGAGTATGAACGGGGGACCCAGATGTGGAGAGCACTTGTAGCATACAGCAAATATGCACAATGGCCATTGTTTGGTGAGGCTGAAACCGGTCATATACTGTTGCAGGATCACGGGGATGAAGTAAGTTTCCGGAACATCAGGATCCTGGAGCTATAGTCATTCTTTAACATTTGTTAAGATTGTCGCTTCCCGAAAATCTCTATATTTGTGGTCCAATGGCATCCTAGAGCAAATCGAGCATGGTGGAACAGATTATAATGAGTAGTGGCTCTCACACCCTAAATGGATTTAATTTTGACCATATAGAGCCTCAGTCAGGTGCTGATTTCAAGGAGCAGGTAAGGAGTTGCATTGAACAGCTGCAGAAGTTTATCCACCAGGAGGATGATCTGAGACTTTATGTAACACAACAGACATTCTTTATTTCAGCCCGTACACGGGAGCAATATGAAGAGCGTACTGCCTATATGTGGGATCAGCTAAAGACACTCTGTGGACCGGGCTTGCCTGCAACCAGCATTGTGGCACAATCACCTGCAGGTGAAATGGATGTGGTACTTGAACTGATCTGCACCAGAAAGGTGGATCATAAAAAAGTAACCTATAAGTCTTATCTGGATGTAGATTATACCGTCATTGAATACCAGGGATACAAATGCGTTCACTGTGCAGGCCTGATGGGCAGTGCCAACGATTCCATCACCGAGGCATCCGGAAAGGCTTTCGAAATGGCACTTCAGATCCTTGGACAGGAGGGGCTCTCCCTGCGGAACATCATCCGGCAGTGGAACTACATTGAGAATATCGCTGTTGTTGCAGGGAAAGAGGATGGATCGCAGAATTACCAGGATTTCAATGATGTGCGGGCCAGGTATTATGACCGGTTCAAGTTCGACAACGGTTATCCTGCAGCAACAGGCATAGGTCAGGATACAGGTGGGGTGATAATCAGTTTTATTGCACTCTCATCTTCGGACATCATCAAGGTGAAGCCCATTGCAAATCCCGGACAGGTGGATGCGCACAAGTATTCAAAGGTGGTGCTCCGGGGCAGCTCAGCCCAAAAATGCACCCCGAAATTTGAACGGGCCAAGCTTGTTTCAATAGGATCAAGGAATTATGTCTATGTTTCAGGAACCGCTTCCATCCTGGGAGAGAAAACCGTTCATACGGGTGATGCGGAGAAGCAGACCATGACAACCGTTGAAAATATTAAAAGGCTTTTCTCCAGGGAGAACCAGGAAAGACTGGGCCTGGATTTTGATGTCTCCAAGATCATCTTTTCTCACCTGAGGGTCTATGTGAAGAACAAGAAGGACATACCGGTGGTTAAAAAGGTTTGTGACAGTGAACTGAATTGTAAATCCTCCCTCTACCTGATTTCGGATGTTTGCAGGGAGAACCTGCTGGTAGAGATCGAAGGGGTTTTTACTGTGTGATTTTTCCTTGTTGTTTGAGAAATTCCATTGTTTGCTGATAAATTCCATGCGCATCAAGCCGGTAGTGAGCAAATACCTCCAAAGAATTGCCATGTACAGCATTTTCGTCGGGTATCCCCAGTATCTTTAACCTGATGGGACAGTGCTGGGAGGTGATCTCGGCAACCGCTCCACCCAGTCCCCCGAAAATACTGTGTTCTTCCACAGTGATCATGCGGCCTGTTTCCTGAGCCGCATGTATAATCGCCTCGTCATCAAATGGTTTAATGGAAAACATATCGATAACCATGGGTGAGATGTTTTCTTTCTCGAGCAATTTGGAGGCCTCCAGCGCATGGTGCACGGTTTCTCCTGTGGCAACGATGGCCACATCTTTCCCCCTTTTCAATATTTTGGCTTTACCCGGTTCAAAGCTCTCTGTTTCACTATATATGTCAGGAATGGCATTCCTTCCCACCCTGACATAGGCACTCTGTTCATGATGGCAAAGGTACATGGTCAGCCATGCTGCCTGGAACCGGTCCGACGGAAGGTACACATTCAACCCGGGAAAGGTCCGCATCACTGCAATATCGTGCAGGCTGTGATGGGTTGCCCCCAGGGCCCCGTAGCTGATACCCCCGCTTACCCCGATGATCTTCACATTGGTCCCCGAATAAGCCACATCCACCTTTACCTGTTCAAGGCACCTGGCAGAGTAGAAGCTTGCCGGCCCGCAAACAAAAACGTTTTTTCCCCCCAGGGCCAGCCCGGCGCCAATGCCCACCGCATTCTGTTCGGCGATCCCCACCTCCACAAATTGTTCCGGTAACTCTTTCGCAAACTCATCCAGAGTCACACTGCCACGTGCATCGGAGGTGACCACAAAGAGGTCCCTGTTCAGTTTCCCTTCGCTAAGTAGACTATCCGTAATGGCTTTTCTGCATGGAATATTATCCTTCATCCACTTGCTCCTGCTATTGTTTTAACTCTTTCATTGCCTGTTTCAACTCTTCCTCGCTGGGAACCCTGTGATGCCAGTTGGCTCTGTTCTCAATAAATGAAACGCCTTTACCCTTGGTAGTATGAGCAATGATCAGGGAGGGTCTCTCTTTTTCAAAGGGAGCGGTATCAAGGATATCGACCACCTCCTTCATCTGGTTGCCATTGCATTCCTTTACACTCCAGCCACAGGCCCTGTATTTGGCTTCAAGGTTTTCTATAGCCATCACATCTTCCGTATGCCCACTGATCTGAAGACCGTTGCGGTCGATGATGGAGACCAGGTTATCCAGCCTGTAATGTCCGGCTGCTGCCGCAGCCTCCATCAGTGATCCTTCACCATGTTCACCATCACCTGTGAGCACATAGGTGGTATAGGCAGCACCCGACCGTTTAGCTGCCAGGGCCAGTCCAACGCCCACTGACAAACCATGCCCCAGGGCACCCGAATTCAACTCGATTCCCGGAACCTTCCGGGTGGGATGCCCTGCCAGGATGGAATTGTACCGGCCATAGGTCTCCAGTATTTCCCTGCTGAAAAATCCTCTCCTCGAGAGTACCGCGTGATAGCTCTCCACCGAGTGCCCCTTGCTTAAGATGAATCGGTCCCGTTCCTTCCATTCCGGGTGCTCCGGATCAATTTTCATACTGTGAAAATAAAGAGCCACCAGGATATCGACCGACGAGAGGGACCCACCTGTATGTCCTCCGCCGGCGCTGGCAATATTCTGAAGCACTGTCTGCCTTATTTCAGTCGCTATCTTTTCCAGCTCCTTCATTTTACTAAGCATTGGACATGGTAATCAACACCAGCCCGATCAGGAAGAGGATAAACATGGTTACCAGCAGTCCATTGGTGCCTTTAGGCGCTCCTTTGAACTCTTTCCAGATGAGTACTCCCCAGAGTATGGCAACCACCGGTGCCGCATTGCTCAGGGCATAGGAGATGGCAGGGTTGGATGCACCGGCCGACATAAAGCTGACCACCATGCCGATCATCCAGATCAGTCCGCCCAGTACACCCACCAGGTGAGTGGAGAGGCTCCCTTTGAAATATTCCCTCATTTTCACCCGTTCCCCTTCCACCGGGAAACGCATGAATATGGGATTGAATATGGGTGTGCTTACGGTGATGCCCACTGCGAAGAAAAACACCCCGGTAAATGGAGTCAGGTTGCCTGCCCCTCCCGATACAAAACTGTTATCCAGTGATTTAACCACCAGTCCGTAGAAAAAGGCAATTAAAATTCCAGCCGCTACTGACAGCAGGATCCCCTTGGCAGAGGGTTTTTTCTGTTTCCTGGCAAGTCGTCTGAATGAGAGCATGCTCAGGTAGATGGCGGCAACGATCACGATGACGCCTCCGAACAGCAGGTATACATTACCTTCAGGTGCACCCTTGTCAACGATCACCAGGATGAAATTGACAATGATACCCAGTATCCAGGCGATGCCGCCCCCAATGGGGAAGCCAACCGACATTCCGGCCACGGCAATGGCTGCCACCAGCAGGATGTTACCCAGGTTCCAGACGATTCCCCCCAGCATGGCGTTGAGGATACTTTTCGCATTGGCCTGTGCCAGGTCCTGTAGGAAAGGGCGGCCTTCCTCTCCCAGGCTCCCCAGGGTGAATGCTGCCAGGGCGGCGGTAATCAGTAAGCCAAGGGTCAAATCCCAGTAGAAGAGTTCAAAGCGCCAGTTCCTGGCGGCCAGTTTCTGTGTGTTGGCCCAGGATCCCCAGCAGATCATGGAGATGATAAAAAAGAATACAGCCAGTCCGTAGTTGTGTACAAGTATCATGGTTCAGTGTTTATAGGGTACGATTAGTTGTGTTTATACAATTCCCATCCCAGGTAGTTCCCAATGGCCTCTTCGAGGATTTCCGCCACATGTCCGCGCACCATGCCCACGTGGTGTTCGAAACCATTTTTGCACATATATTTCATCAGGTCCTGGAGCCGGGGGATCTCACAGATGGCGATACCCCCGTCCATTCCATAGGGATCATCGGTAATAACCCCCTCTCCCAGGTAGGATTTGATGACTCCCTGGGGATCATCGGTAGAGATCCGGAAATAGGTCATGTCGCCCGGGGCCACCTTTCCCTTGACCGCACCAAAGGTATCTTCCTGGCCAAGAACGGTTCCCAGGATGTCCAGGCTGCCGATCTCTATATCACTGTCGAAAAAGGATTTTGGGTAGTTGCTGCAATGGGTACATACCACCTTGTTCCGGTCCTCGGCAAAATTATTGTTCCAGTCAAGCAGGGCCGAAGGCTTTTCAGCTGCCAGGGCCAGGGCATACATACCGATGGTCCCGGCAATATCCACTTCGCAGGCAGATGGCATCAGCTTCTCACCCATCATGCTCATGGTGACACACGCGGCACATCCATAATTTTTTTCGATGGATTCCCAGCACTGCAGAGCGGAAATATTGATGTTGTTCTCATCGATCCACTTCTCCACGGCCAGTCCAAAGCGGGCCTGTTTGGAGATCTGGCCTTTATGCAGGACCCTGCAGGTGCCATAATTTTCAATGGCTTCGACCTTTTCCCTTACTTCCTGCGTGTTCTCATCTATCGTTTCAGCCATGGCCAGTATTTCCGACATATCTACCGGTACCACTGTAATTCCCCATTTCTGAAGGATCTTTTCGCTGGCCCGCATGGTCTGGAAGCCGATGGGACGGGTTCCGATGGCACCTACGCGCAGTCCCTTCAAACCCTTGACCACCCTGCAGATCCCGGCAAACTTCAACAGGTCTGAAGTGAACTCCCTGCTATCCAGGGAATAGGTGTGAAAAGTGGTGTCTGTGAACTTGATGCCGTACTGGTACAGGTTATTGCAAACAGAAAGCTTTCCGCAGAAGGCATCCCGCCGGCTTTTTACATCCACCTTATCATTGTCATCATCACAGGCCTGGACCAGCACCGGAACGTTCAGTCCGGCCATCTGGATGGTATTGACCACTCCCAGTTCGTCCCCGAAGTTGGGCAGAATAACAACAATGCCCTCAATCTCCTCAGCATGTTGTTTAAAGTACTTTGCGCATTTCAGTGCATCTTTGTATCCTTCGATATTGCCTGTAGGTGTTTGATCGGACGGTAGGATCACAACTCCTAATCCCATCTTCTCCAGCTTGTCAAGCACTTTTTTACGTGCGGTGACTGCCAGTTCGAAATTAAAAATATTGCGTGTCGCTATGATGACACCAAAGGTTTGTTTTGAAGTTGTCATTTTATAGCATATTTATTTTAGTTGAACTCTTCTAACCGCCTTTTTCCATGCGCTGTACAGACTGCTCACCCTGTCAGGATCCATCTCCGGGCGGAAGGATCTGTCGACCAGTCTCAGTCCGTTAATTTCCTCAGGATCCTTCCAGAAACCGGTGGCCAGACCGGCCATAAAGGTTGATCCAAGGGCAGAGATCTCCTCAATGCTGGTTCTCACAAGGATCTTTCCAAGCATGTCGGATTGGAATTGCATCAGGAAATTGTTCCTGGTAGGTCCCCCGTCCACCCTGAGCTCCTCCAGGTTGATACCTGCTTCCGAGTTCATCAGGTCGGTCAGGTCCTTAACCTGGTAGGCAATGCTTTCCAGGGCTGCCCGCACCACGTGGGCTCTTCCAGCGTTCCTTGACATCCCTGTAATGGCGGCCCGTGCGCTGTTATCCCAGTAGGGGGCCCCCAGTCCCACAAACGCGGGAACCAGGTAGACCCCGTTGTTGTCATCAACCGAACGGGCAATTTCTTCTGTTTCTGCTGCATTTTCGATCAGCTGAAGATCATGTATCAACCAGTTGATGGTATCGCCCGTGCAGTGGATGTTGCCTTCGAATACGAAATCGATGGATTTGTCCCGGCCCCAGCCAATGGATGTAACCAGTCCGGCTGGAGGGGGGAGTGCTTCTTTGCCAATATTCATCATAATGGAAGAGCCTGTTCCGTAGGTGGCTTTGGCCATGCCGGTCTGGAAACAGTTCTGTCCGAACAGTGCGGCATGTGAGTCACCCATCAGTCCGGCAATGGGAATTGCAGTTTCAAAAATGACAGCCGGATCGGTATACCCGAATATCTCATCACTGCATTTTAGTTCAGGCAACATGCGCCTGTCCAGGGAAAAAAGCCCGATCAGCTCATCGTCCCAGCTGAGGCTCTTCAGGTTGAGCAGCATGGTGCGGCTGGCGTTGGAGTAGTCTGTAACATGAGCCTTACCACCGGTAAGTTTCCAGAGCAACCAGCTGTCCATGGTCCCTGCCATCAATGCACCTTTTCCCATTTTGTCAGGGACCCCTTCCACATGTTCAACGATCCACCGTAGCTTACTCGCCGAAAAATAGGGATCAATGATCAGTCCCGTTTTATCCTGGATAAGAGTGCCCCTGTTCTCAGCCTTCAGTTGATCGCAGAATTCCACTCCCCGCTGGCACTGCCATACAATCGCATTGTAAACGGGCTTTCCGGTGGTCCGGTCCCAGATCATGGCCGTTTCCCGCTGGTTGGTAATGGCAATAGAGTCGAGTTCAGATTCCCGACATTTCGAATGCTCCATGACCTGGTGTATCCCTTTCAGGGTATTGCTGAAGATCTCTTCGGGATCATGTTCCACAAAACCTGCCTGCGGAAAATATTGTTGATGGGGGATGGAGACCCTGTGCACAAGTTCAGCCTTCCGGTTAAAAAGCATGACCTTTGTAGCCGAGGTGCTCTGGTCTATACTTAAGATATAGCGCTTTACCGTTTTCATTAATTACGAATAGTTACGAAATATTTGCGAATCTCAGGCAATGATAAATTCAATATCATGTGCTCTAAACAGCTCCTTATGCTCTTCTTTAATAAACGGATCCGTGATAATATAATTGATCAGGGAAAGTGCTCCCAGGCTTGCAAATGAAGGTTTTCGTATCTTGGTGGAGTCAGCCACCAGGTAGATGGTTTCGGCTGCATCGATCATTGCCTTTTTGACCACCAGATCGCTGATGCTCGGATAGGTCAGACCTGCCTTTAGAGAGATGCCCGCAGTGGCCAGGAACAGTTTATCCACATGGATATCTTTGAGGAAGTCGGCTGCTTTCTGCCCGGTCAGGGAAAGAGTGGGCGGTTTAAACTCACCACCGGTCATCATGACCTCGATCCCGGGCTCACTTCCCAGCAATATAGCTATATTCAGGGCATTGGTAATAACAGTCAGGTTTCTCCTTCCCCTGAGCTGTTTGGCAATTTCTGTGGTCGTAGAACCCGAATCCAGGATAATCACATCACCGTTTTCAATCAGTTCGGCAGCTTTCTTTCCAATCAGTTCCTTCTTGTCCATGTTATCCTGGTTCAGGAGTGATAAGTTGCGTACCTGATCCTCAATGGTCCTGAGGAAAGCTCCCCCGTGTTCACGCATGATCAGCTCCTCATTTTCCAGTTTCTCCAGGTCCTGCCGGATGGTCACCTCAGATACTTTAAAAAGCCTGGCCAGGTCTGTAACCTTCGCTGATCCGTCTTCCCGGAGCAACCTGATTATCTGTTCCCTTCTCTGGTTTGCAAGCATGGACATGGTTGACCTAATTTGCTTCAAATGTACGTAAAAAGAAGAAAAACGAAAAAAAACGAAGAAAAAAGAAAGAAAATTAACTATTTTGCTTCGATATTTATATAATTTTGGTGACATGAACCACGATAAATCAAAAAATGATTCATTATGAGAGCCTTCATCTTTTTAGCGGTATTTTTGACATTCAGTTCCCTGTCAGGGCAACCGGTTCAAAAACACAGGTTGCTTGTATTAACTGACATTGAAGCTGATCCGGATGATTCCCAGACATTGGTTCGGCTATTACTCTATTCAAACCAGATTCAGATTGAAGGAATCATTGCTACCACATCGGTACACCAAAAATCGCGGGTAGCCCCAGAAAGTATCAGGGCAATTATTCAGGCATATGAGAAGGTTCAGCCAAACCTTCAACAACATGAAGCCGGGTTTCCGGCCCCTGAGGTATTGTTATTACTGGTTAAACAGGGATTACCCGTTTACGGTATGAAAGGAGTGGGTGAAGGGAAGGACTCGGAAGGTTCGGATTGGATCATAAGGGTGTTGGAGAAAGAGGATGAAAGGCCTGTTTATATATCGGTCTGGGGAGGTCCCAATACACTTGCACAGGCACTCTGGAGGATTGAAAAAACAAATAGCAAAAAAGAAGCTGCACGGCTGATCAGTAAAATAAGGGTTTACACCATCTCAGACCAGGACGACAGCGGTATATGGATGCGTAACAACTTTCCCGGGCTCTTCTACATTGTAAGCCCTGGAAGTTATTCAAATGCCACCTGGTCAGCCATCAACCAGGTTGTGGAAGGGATCGACAATGAAACCATCAGCAATGGCTGGCTTTCCGGGAACATTCAGCAGGATCACGGACCCCTGGGAGCCATGTATCCCGATGTTGCTTATGGGATGGAGGGAGATACACCCTCGTGGCTTTCCCTGATTTTGAACGGGTTGAATTCACCCGAGCATCCCGACTGGGGAGGATGGGGAGGCCGTTATGAATTATATCAGCCGGGACCACCTGTAAACACCAACCCGGGATTTACGGGTGGAGTGCCCATTGAACCGGAAACAAGCCCCATCTGGACCAATGCAGAGGACACCTACACACCAAGATTGAAAAGCGATTTTGGAAGGGCGATCCGCAGGGATACCATGACCTTTACTGACAATAAAGTGACCTTGTGGCGATGGCGTGACGATTTTCAAAATGATTTTGCCGCCAGGATGGACTGGTGTACCCAATCGTTTGAACAGGCCAACCACCCGCCGGTCCCGGCACCAGGAACCCCCGGTGAGATGACCATCCGGTCGGGAGAAATTTTCAGTCTCGATGCAAGCGGCACCACCGATCCGGATGGTGACAACCTGAGTTACTGGTGGTTTCAGTACCAGGAAGCGGGCAGTTATGATAAACAAGTAAGATTCGGACCTTATTCCGAAAACCTGTATAATGTTCATACCATTGTAGCTCCGGAAGTCGACAAGCCCGAGACTGTGCATTTTATATTGAAGGTGACCGACAAGGGAGAGCCGGCGTTGTCAAGATATAAAAGAGTCATCGTAACCATCATTCCTAAATAACTAAAAATGAAACGAATGCGAATGAGGAACTGTCTGATAAAAAGTGCCGGTCTTTTAATGATCCTGTTAGTAAACCTGACTATTACAGCCAATGCCCAGCAGCGTCCGGAACCGGTAAATTCGCCGGAAATCATGGATGATCATTCCGTCCTATTCAGGCTCAGGGCACCGGAAGCCGATTCTGTTCAACTGACAGGAACAATGAACGCCGATTTTGCCGGATTGAAAATGATTAAGAATGAGGAGGGTATTTTTGAAATAAAGGTCGGCCCGCTGGACCCTGACATGTATGTATATACGTTTATTGTGGATGGAGTCAGGACCATTGATCCGGCCAATAATATTGTTGTCCGGGACGGATCATATATAGAAAGCCGGTTGATGATCCCAGGTGAACTCACAGATCTGTACGATGTAAAGGATGTACCTCATGGACGTGTAAATGCAGTATGGTATCCTGCTGAAAGCCTGGGGATGACCAGAAGATGCATGGTATACACTCCTCCCGGCTATGAACATTCCTCAGGATCCTATCCTGTACTGTACCTGCTGCATGGCGGAGGAGGCGATGAAGAAGCATGGATCAGCAGGGGCCGGGCCAATTATGTTCTCGATAATCTGATTGCACAGGGGAAGGCAAAACCGATGATCATTGTTATCCCAAACGGAAATGCAAGCGCTACTTCAGCACCGGGGGAGACCCCGCTGGCATTACGTTTACAGCAGAACAACAGAGCAATGGGATCGCCCGGAGCCATGACGGATGAAAAGATACCTGTAAGCCTGGTAAATGATCTGATACCTTTTATTGAGGAGAATTACAGGGTGATAGCAGACAGGGAGCACCGTGCGCTTTCCGGCCTCTCCATGGGTGGATATCAGACACAAAAAACGTCCAATCTTTTTCCTGATGAATTTGATTATCTCGGGGTCATGAGCATGGGGCTCTATTCCATGTTTGGCAATTACGACAAAGAAGAGCACATGGCCCAGCTGGAGGCTTTGAAAAAAGCCGGTCCAAAACTTTACTGGATCGGATGCGGAAAAGCAGACTTCCTGCACCAGAGTGTGGTTGACCTCCTGAAATTCTATGATGAAATAGGATTTGAATATACTTACCGCGAAAGCGAGGGGGGCCATTCCTGGAACAACTGGAGGCTGTACCTTACCGAATTTGCTCCAATGCTTTTCTGACAAGTCAGGAAATTAAAAAGATCTGAGTTATCTTTGGGTGAAAGAGTAGTCTTAAATCCTAATCATTATAAGAATGAAACTCAGATCTATTATCTTTTTTGGACTTGCCGTATTGTTTGCCTGTGAGTCGGCTCCTGAAGAAAAAGCCAGGGATTATCCCATTACACCGGTGGATTTCACACAGGTCAGGTTGCAGGATGGTTTTTGGAAGGAGTGGGTGGAAAGGGTGCATGATTCCACCATTCCTTTTGCCTTTCAGAAGTGCACGGAGACCGGACGGATCGACAATTTCATTTTTGCCGGTGGCATCCAGGAGGGAAAATACAGGGGGGACTACGGGTTCAACGATTCGGATGTCTACAAAATCATAGAGGGTGCTTCCTATGCACTGATGATCGAAGATGATCCTGGACTGGCAGCTTACCTGGATACCCTGGTCCACTATATCTCCGGGGCCCAGGAGGATGATGGCTACCTTTACACCCCATGGACGCTGAAAGCAAATGATTACAATGAGTTTTACTGTTGTACCTACAGCGATGAGGGCAGGTGGATCGAAACGCCCTATAGCAGTCATGAGTTCTATGACGCGGGACATATGTATGAGGCAGCAGTGGCCCACTACCTGGCTACAGGCAGCAGGGCATTCCTGGATGTGGCCGTTAAAAATGCCGATCTGATCTATGACGTATGCATGGTCCAGGGCAACAATTATGTCCCGGGTCACCAGGAGATAGAGATCGGACTGATAAAGTTGTACCGGGTGACCGGGGATGAACGCTACCTGCAGCTGGCCAAACACTTCCTTGATATTCGCGCGGTTGTCCTGGACGGTACCTATTCCCAGGCTCACCTGCCTGTGACGGAACAAACTGAGGCCGTGGGACATGCAGTCAGGGCCAACTACATGTACAGCGCCATGGCCGATGTGGCAGCCCTTACAGGGGATAGTGCTTATCTGCAGGCAATTGGAAAGCTGTGGGACAATGTGGTTGAGAAGAAACTCTCTGTGACGGGGGGTGTGGGTGCCAGCAGGAGCGGAGAAGCTTACGGGGAGGGCTATGAGCTTCCCAACCGTCCCTATAACGAAACCTGTGCGGCCATTGCCAATGTTTACTGGAACCACAGGATGTTCCTGCTTCATGGCGATTCCAAATATATGGATGTGCTTGAGCGGACCCTTTACAACGGGGTGATCTCCGGGTTGTCCCTTGATGGCCAGCTCTTTTTCTATCCCAATACCCTGCAGCACGATGGTGTGTCGAAATTTAACCAGGGTGTGAACGGACGTTCTCCATGGTTCAGCTGTTCATGCTGTCCCTCCAACCTCTCCAGGTTTGTTCCTTCTGTAGCTGGCTATGCCTATGCCATCCGGGGTGAGGATGCCTACGTTAACCTTTTTATGAACAGTGAAGTATCCCTTCAGACCGGAGGTGGGGTGCTGCTTATAAGTCAGCAATCGCATTATCCCTGGGAAGGGACCATCCATCTGGATATTCAGAACGAAGAGGCTGTGAAGGCTGCCCTGCATATCCGGATCCCCGGATGGGCGCTGAACACCCCTGTTCCATCCGATCTGTTCCGGTTTGCTGACAACCGGCAGGCCAAACCTGTTTTGAAAGTGAATGGCAAAGAGGTGGAGATCCGGACTGAGAAAGGTTATGCGGTTCTGGATGGAAAATGGAAGAAAGGGGACCGTATCACCCTGGAGCTGCCCATGGAGGATCATATTATTCGGGCCAATGAAAAGGTTGAAGCCAAGAAGGGACTGCTGGCAGTTCAGTGCGGGCCGATTGTATATTGTGCTGAAGAAACAGACAATCATACAGATGTTCTGGAAGCCGGGATCAATACGGATTCAAAATTTGAAACAGAGTTTATGCCCGGACTCCTGGGAGGAGTGAATATGCTTCACGGAGAGGAACTTAACCTGATTCCCTACTATGCCTGGGCCAACCGGAAAGTGGGCAAAATGAATGTCTGGTTTAACCAGGTAAATTAATCCTCAACATTAAATATTATGAAAAAGATCCGCCTCATTGGCCTGTTGGTCGCTGCATTTCCGTTGCTCCTGAATGGCCAGTCCATTCACATGGATAATATCCTGTACGGTGCAGCCTATTATCATGAGTATATGCCCTACGAGCGGCTGGATGAGGATGTCAGGATGATGAAAGAGGCGGGGATCTCGGTTGTGAGGGTTGGTGAATCCACATGGAGCCTGTTTGAGCCCAGGGAGGGTGAGTTTGAGTTTGAATGGATGGACCGGATCATTGACAAGATGTATGAAGCAGGCATCAAGGTAATCCTGGGGACGCCCACTTATTCCATACCGGCCTGGTTGTGGCACAAGCATCCGGAGGTTCTCCGGGATCTTCAGAACGGAGGTAAATCCTACTACGGGATCAGGCAAAATATGGATATTACGAATCCCACCTATCTTTTTTATTCAGAGAGGATTATCAGGAAAATGATGGAGCATTTTGCTTCTCATCCCGGGATCATTGGATACCAGGTGGACAATGAAACGGAGGCCAGGGGGGTCAACAATTATGATTTTTATGTGAGTTTTGTGAATTACCTGAAAAAGAAGTACAAAACCACGGAAAACCTCAATAAGATCTGGGGACTCAACTACTGGGGAATGACCATTGACGGATGGGAGGAGGTCCCGCCGAGGGACGGGGTCACCAATACAGGGTACAAACTTGAATGGGCCAGGTTCAACCGGAAAGCCGTGGCTGATTTCCTGACATGGCAATCGGAGATCGTAGCTGAATATAAACGTGACGATCAGTTTATTACACACTGCTTTATGCCTGCAGTCCAAAATATAGATCAGCTCGCAACCTCTGTAAAAATGGATGTGATGGCGGTGAATATATATCATGGCCAGCAGGACGACCTGACAGGCAATGAGATTGCTTTCGGCGGTGATTTTTTCCGGTCGGTGAAAAACGGCAATTACCTCGTCACGGAGACCAATACCCAGACCATAGGGTGGACCTCCAAAACCCAGCAACCTCCCTACCCGGGTCAGATGCGACAGAATGTCTATGCGCATATTGGATCAGGAGCCAATATGGTGGAGTACTGGCACTGGCACTCTCTTCATTACGGACAGGAGATTTACTGGAAAGGGGTCCTTTCACATGATCTGCAACCCAACAGGGCCTATGCAGAGGTTTCTAAAACAGCTCACGAACTGCAGAAATTTGGTAAAAAGCTGGTGAATCTTAAGAAAGAGAATAAGGTGGCCATCCTCTTCAGCCACGATTCCAATGATGCGCTTAATTTTATGCCTTTTAACGGGCCGGGATCCGACTGGAGTGAATCCACCGGCAATGCCTACCGCAACCAGCTGGTGGGCCAGTTTCACCGGGTATTGTATCAGAATAATGTAGGGGTGGACTTCATATTTCCTGAAAAACCTGATTTTGACAGGTACGACCTGGTCATCATTCCATCACTGTACATAGCCTCTGATGAGCTGCTTGAAAAGATCAGCGAATATGTACAGAACGGTGGACATGTGATCATGCAGTTCAAAAGCGGTTTCAGTGATGAGAACTCAATGGTCAGGCCTGTCATGGCACCGGGTCCCCTCCGTAAGGTCTGTGGCTTCTATTACCAGGAGTTTTCCAATATCAAACCTTTGCCATTAAAGGATAATCCGTTCCAGGTGGATGAAAATGTTGCCACGGACTGGATGGAGTTTATTATTCCTGAGGCTGCCCGGCCACTGGCCTATTATGATCATCCCTATTTTTCAAAATATCCTGCTGTAACCATCAATGAGTACGGGAAAGGGGACTTATTATATGAGGGTTCCATCCTGTCGGACCAGATCCAGGCAAAGATCATCAAAGAGGCAGTTGAGAGGGCCGGGATCAGCAATCCTGACCATCAGTATTCATGGCCGCTCATTGCAAAGTCGGGGGTCAATGATGACGGGAACGCGGTTCACTTTTATTACAACTATTCATCCGGTCCCATAGCATTTGACTATCCACATGGTGCCGGGAGGGAGCTGGTTACTGAAAAGTCCGTAAAGAAGGGAGAATCACTCAGCATCGCACCCTGGGATGTCATCATTGTCGAAGAGCGTTAAGCCGGATTAGACCATATACAAGTGTAAGCTAGCGTGCAACTCTGCCCGATGCATCCCCGCTCATCAGCTTTTCAACCTCGGCAATGGTTACCCTGTTGTAATCGCCGTAGATGGTGTGCTTGAGGCTGGAGGCGGCCACTGCAAAATCAAGAGCCGACTGCAGATCATCTTCGTAGGCAAGCAGGCCATAGATCAATCCCCCCATATAGGAGTCTCCGCCACCCACCCGGTCCACGATATGTGTAATATCATAATCAGGTGCTTTATAGAGTTTCGATCCATCGTAGAGTACGCCCGACCAGGTGTTGTGACTTGCACTAACCGATCCACGCAGCGTGGTAATTACCTTTTTGCAACTTGGTACCTGTTCCATGATCTTTTTGGATACTGAGAGGTAGGCTTCGGCTTTCACGCTTCCACTGGTCACATCCACTCCATCCGGGTGGATACCCAGGGCCATGGCAGCATCCTCTTCGTTTCCAAGGATGATGTCGCAGCCCTGCACCAGGTCAGGCATCACCTCCTGTGCTGTTTTGCCCCACTTCCACAGTTTATTCCTGAAGTTCAGGTCGGTGGAGACAGTGAGATCTTTTTTTAAAGCTGCATCAATTGCCTCCCGGCAAACAAGTGCTGCGGATTCAGAAACAGCGGGAGTGATGCCGGTCCAGTGAAACCATCCTGCATCTTCAAACACCTGATCCCAGTCGATCATACCGGGTCGAATCTCTGAGAAAGCCGAATGTGAGCGGTCATATATCACTTTGCTTGCGCGGTGAACAGCCCCTGTTTCCAGAAAATAGATCCCCATCCGTTCCCCCCCGAATGTGATGTGACCGGTCCCCACACCCAGGCCCCGGAGCTCTTTTATGCAGGCCTTACCCAGGTCATTGTCTGGCAGCCTGGTGACGAAACTGACCGGAATGCCATAGTTGGCAAGCGAGACGGCTACGTTGGCCTCGCCTCCTCCGAAGGTGGCGCACAGAACGGGTGATTGCAGGAACCTTTCATTACCGGGAGCTGCCAGGCGCAACATCACCTCTCCAAATGTGATCACTTTTTTCTTCTGTTTCATAATACGAGTTTAATGAATTTTTCTCTAATCATTTTAATACTTTTAAATTCCAAATTCCCTCAAATGAAGAAAAGGATCAGTTTGTCCCACCTGTCACGTGTGGTTTTGGTGATTATAGCCCTCCAGGTTGCACACTCCTGTCAGAATGATCAGCAGGCGGGCAGGGAGATTAAAGTTTCCAATATACTTTTTGCCATTGCCGATGATGCCTCCTGGGAGCACTTCGGAGCTTATGGATGCGACTGGATCAGCACTCCTGCCCTGGATAGAATTGCCAGTGAAGGGATCCTGTTCACCAGGGCCTATACCCCCAATGCAAAATGTGCTCCTTCCAGGTCCTGTATCCTCACGGGACTGAATAGCTGGCAGTTAAAGGCTGCTGCCAACCATGTTCCCTATTTTCCTACCATGTTCTCCTCATTTATGGAGGTGCTGGAGACCCATGGTTATGAGACCGGATTTACAGGAAAAGGCTGGGCACCGGGAGTGGCTATAGACAGAGAGGGGAAGTTTCGCCAGCTGACCGGCAAAAGGTATGACCGTTATACGCTCACACCGCCCACCAATATGATCAGCCCAAAGGATTATGCAAGGAATTTCCAGCAGTTCCTGGAGGAAAAACCGGATGGAAAACCTTTCTGCTTCTGGTACGGCGGACACGAACCACACCGTTTTTACGAGTTTGGTTCAGGAGTGGAAAAGGGAGGAAGAGGGGTGAAGGAGATAGACCGGGTACCATCTTTCTGGCCCGATGTGGATACGGTGCGCCGCGATCTCCTGGACTATGCTTTTGAAATCGAACATTTTGACCGTCACCTGATGCAGATGTTGCAACTGCTTGAGAAATCAGGTGAACTAGAAAACACAATCGTTGTGGTCACAGCCGATAATGGAATGCCTTTCCCGAGGGCAAAGGGGCAGGTGTATGAATACTCCAACCACCTGCCACTGGCCATTATGTGGCCCGCCGGTATCCGGCAGCCTGGACGTGTGGTGGATGATTTTGTCAGTTTTATTGATTTTGCCCCCACATTCCTTGAGGTGGCTGGTGTCGACCTTCAAAAAGCCGATATGCAGGAGATGACAGGCAGGAGCCTGACTGAGATCTTCTATTCTGAAAAAGGTGGGCAGGTGATCCCGGACCGCGATTATGTCCTGGTCGGGAAGGAGCGTCATGACCTGGGGAGGCCGCATGACCAGGGTTACCCGGTCCGGGGCATTGTAAGGGATGAGTGGCTCTACCTGCACAACTTCAACCCTGAACGGTGGCCGGCAGGCAATCCGGAAACAGGTTACCTGAACTGCGACGGCGGAGCGACCAAAACATATATCCTGAATCAACGCCGCTACCATGGTAACTTATCATTCTGGGAACTCAATTTTGGGAAACGCGATTCAGAGGAGCTGTACAATATTAAGGAGGACCCGTATTGCATGGATAACCTTGTGAATGAAAGCAGTTACAACGGGGTCCTTGAGTCGTTAAGGATCGAATTGACCGGAAAACTTACCGAACAGTCCGATCCGAGGATACTGGGGAACGGCGAGGTGTTTATGACATACCCTTATGCCGAATCAAACCGCGGGTTGTATGAAAAGATCATGGCAGGACAGAAAGTAAACACCGGCTGGGTAAATGACACGGACTTTGAGCCCGAATGGGTGGATAGCATCGATCAGGGCTTCAATTCCTTTTAGATCTTTGTGACCTGCATCACTCTTTTTTAACTATATTAAGAGGCACGAATATCTGATTTAACCTGAGATAGCAAATGACCTACATTTCAAACAGAGACTACACCCGTTACAAACGCTACTGTAAAATGCTCTCCCTGGAGGATGAGCCGGAACTGATCCAGGAGTACAGAAAGGTACATGCACCCGGAGCCGTCTGGCCAGAGATTACCCAGGGGATGATCGAGGTGGGGATCCTTGATATGGAGATCTATATCCTGGGTACCCGGCTTTTCATGATCATGGATACGGTACCCGGGTTTGATCATGACCGGGACATGGCCGAGCTGGCTTCCAAACCCCGTCAATCGGAGTGGGAGGCCTTTGTGTCCAGGTTTCAGAAGACATCTTCCGAAGCCACGGCAGATGAAAAGTGGCAGTTGATGGCACGGATTTATAAGCTGGATAGAAAGTGATGTTGATCGATGCACATCACCATCTCTGGCGTTATAACCGGGGGGAGTATGGCTGGATAGATGAATCCATGTCTGTATTAATGCGGGACTATCTTCCCGGCGATCTGGAACAGGAGCTGCAGAAGGCCGGCACAACAGGAACAGTGGCGGTTCAGGCAAGACAGAGCCTGGAGGAGACCAGCTGGTTACTTGGCCTGGCAGGCGATTACCCGTTTATCAAGGGTGTGGTGGGTTGGCTCGACCTCTGCTCACCGGATCTGGATCAACAGTTAAAGGAATTCGCCACTCATCCAAAGCTGGTAGGGGTGAGGCACCTGGTACAGGATGAACCGGAGGATGGATTTTTGCTACGCCCGGACTTTACTGAGGGGATTGCCCGGCTGGAAGCTTACGGTCTTGTCTATGACCTGTTGCTTTTTCCAGGACACCTGCCTCTTGCAGCTGACCTGGCAAAGCAGTTTTCCCGGCAACGTTTCGTGCTGGACCACCTGGGTAAACCGGCCATACGGAGGGGGGAGATGGAACCCTGGAGATCCGGTATTAAAAAACTGGCAGGATGCTCCAACGTATGGTGCAAGTTATCGGGGATGGTCACCGAGGCGGATCACCAGCATTGGCAGTATAAAGATCTGCTGCCCTATATGGAATTGGCGGTTAACGCGTTCGGACCCGGCCGGGTGATGCTTGGCAGCGACTGGCCTGTCTGCAGGCTGGCGGCTGAATATACTGAGGTGATGGCCATTACAGCCAAATTTATTGAGACCTTTGAAAAGGCGGATAGAGATAAAATATTATTCCAGAATGCCATAGACTGTTACCAACTAAACACTGAACTCAATGGAGAATCGAAAGTTTAAGGTGCTCGAAAAGCAGTACCTGGTTCCTTTTATACTGATCACATCCTGTTTTGCTTTCTGGGGTTTTGCCAATGACATTACGAATCCCATGGTAAAGGCCTTTTCAAAAATATTTCTGATGAATACCGTTCAGGGATCATTTGTGCAGGTCGCCTTTTACGGAGGTTATTTTGCCATGGCCTTCCCGGCAGCCATCTTTATCAGGCGCTTTACTTATAAGGCCGGGATCCTGGTGGGGCTCGGGCTTTATGCCACCGGGGCCCTTCTTTTTATTCCAGCCAGCGCCATCGGGCTCTATGCACCTTTTTTGATCGCCTATTTTATACTGACCTGCGGACTCTCATTCCTGGAGACCAGCGCCAATCCCTATATACTCTCCATGGGGGCGGAAGAGAGCTCCACACAGCGACTCAACCTGGCGCAGTCTTTTAATCCCATTGGCTCCATTATGGGCATGTTTGTGGCCAAGACTTTTATCCAGGCCAGGATTGATCCTGCCGACACAGCCCACAGGCAACTGCTTGGCCCTCAGGAGTTTGAGGCCATGAAGATGAGCGACCTGCATATTCTCAGTTCACCCTATATTATGATCGGGATTGTGATTATCATGATATTGATCCTGATTGCGGCGGTAAAGATGCCCAGGAATGCGGATTCTAATCACACCATCGATTTTATTCCGACCCTCAGGAGGATCTTCTCCATTCCCCGATACAGGGAAGGGGTGGTGGCCCAGTTCTTTTACGTGGGCGCACAGATCATGTGCTGGACCTTTATTGTTCACTATGGCACCAGGTACTTCATGAGTCGGGGTATGGGTGAACAGGAGGCAGAGGTGCTGTCACAACAATATAATATTGTGGCGATGGCCCTGTTCATAGTAAGCAGGTTTGTCAGTACTTTACTGATGCGATACATCAAACCCGGACGACTGCTCATGTTCTTTGCCTTTGGTGGTTTAGCACTTGTCTCCGGGGTCATCCTGATCCAGGGGATATTCGGACTTTATTGCCTTGTGGGGATTTCTGCCTGTATGTCGCTGATGTTCCCTACGATCTATGGTATTGCGCTCAGGGGACTGGGTGAGGATGCCAAGTTTGGAGCCGCCGGACTGATCATGGCGATCCTGGGCGGATCGGTGATGCCACCCCTGCAGGGAGTTATCATCAAACAGGGAACGATCCTGTCCATGCCGGCTGAGAACTTTTCATTTATCATCCCGCTTATCTGTTTCGTGGTGGTTGCCATTTATGGCTACCGGACCAGGAGCTTTGCACATTGAGAGTGAAGATTTATTTATAAATGAAACTAACATCAAAGAGAGAACTGGGGCAAGCCGGGATCCGGGTGCCACAGGTGGTCTATGGGACCAGTTACCTGGGGAATCTCTACAGGGAACTTCCCTACCAGAGGAAACTGGAGCTGATGGAGGGATGGTTCCTGTGCACCGAAAAACCGGTGGTGATCGATACGGCAGGGAAATATGGAGCCGGCCTGGCCCTGGAGGTCATCGGCAAAGGCCTGGCAAGATTAGAGATCGATCCATCTGATGTGGTGATCAGCAACAAACTGGGCTGGTACCGTATTCCGCTCAACGGGGGTAAACCCACCTTTGAACCGGGTGCCTGGGCCGGATTGGATCATGATTGCATTCAGACTTTCGGGTACGGGGGAATTATGGACTGTTTTGAACAGGGAGAGCAGCTGCTGGGAGGCCGCTACCATGCAGAACTGGTATCGGTTCATGATCCCGATGAATACCTTCTGTCAGCCAGCGATGCGTCCGATCGGGACCGCAGGATGCTGGCGATACTGGATTCCTACAGGGCTCTGTTCGATCTTAAAGGTGAGGGTAAGGTAAAGGCGGTGGGAATCGGTTCCAAGAGCTGGTCTGTGATCAGTGAGCTCTATAACCATGTACCGTTCGACTGGGTAATGTTCGCCAACAGTTTTACCATCCTGAACCATCCCCCGGAGATCATTCAACTCATGGACCGGCTGGATGGTGATGGTGTCGGGATCATCAATTCGGCCCTGTTTCATGGGGGATTCCTTACCGGCGGAGACAAATTTGACTACAGGGAGGTGGATCCGGCTTCTGAAGACGGGAAGTACCTTTTAGATTGGCGCAAGAGATTCCATTCATTATGCGCAGAATATGGAATTACCCCCGGCGATGCCGCGTTGCAATTTGGCATATCGCATCCGGCTATCGTCAGTGTCGCTTTAAACACAAGCAAACCTGAAAAGATGAAACAAAATGTTGAAACCCTGCGGGGAAAGGTGCCCGGATCTTTCTGGGAGGCAATGAAACAGGATGGATTAATGGACCCGGACTACACATATTTATAACTGTGCATTCAATGAAAGCTGTTGTACTAAACGCCCCCGGAGTTGTTGCATTAAAAGAGGTGGAATTGCCCCGCATTACTCCCGTGGAGGTGTTGCTCCGGATGCAGTATGTGGGTTTCTGCGGATCGGACCTGAGCAGCTATTTGGGGAAAAATCAAATGGTTACATACCCGAGGGTACCCGGACATGAGATCTCCGCTGTGATCGAGGGAGTGGGAGAGGAGGTTCCGGGAGATTTTTCAACCGGCGATCATGTAACAGTGGTTCCCTATACAAATTGCGGGAAATGCCCGGCGTGCAGGAGGGGGAGGAGCAATGCGTGCCGGGACAACCAGACCCTGGGAGTGCAACGGGATGGAGCCATGCAGGAATTTATAACAGTGCCCTGGCAGAAGGTTTTAAAGGCTCCGGGCCTGACCGGGCCGGCGCTGGCAATGGTGGAACCCCTTACTGTCGGATTCCATGCTGTCCGCCGGGGAAGGGTCCGGGAAACCGACCGGGTCATGGTGCTTGGATGCGGCATGATCGGGGCAGGTGCCGTTGCAGGTGCGGCCCTGCGTGAAGCCACTGTGATAGCGGTGGATATTGATGACGCCAAACTTGAGACAGCCAGGTTCCTGGGGGCTCATTTTACCATCAATCCGGTGAAGTCGGATCTGCATGAAGAACTGAACAGGATCACCGGGGGAGACGGTCCGGATGTAGTTGTGGAGGCAGCCGGGAACCCGCTCACCTACCGCTCTGCAATGGAGGAGGTTGCCTTTACGGGGAGGGTGGTTTGCATAGGCTATACAGGAAGTGAGGTCTCACTTGCCACCGGCCTGTTTGTCCAGAAAGAGATGGATATCATGGGATCACGAAACGCTGAACTGACCGATTTCCAGGAGGTGATCTCTTACCTTGAACATGCCAATTTCCCGTTCGACAGGATGATCACCCGGCAGGTAGAACCGGAAAACGCCCCTGCAGCCCTGGAAGAGTGGGCTGCTGATCCTGGAAAAACAATGAAGATACTTGTGGATTTTAAAACAATAAACCAATAAAGATGAAAACCACTGTTTACCTGGTGTTTATGGTACTGCTTGTATCATGCGGAGGTCCGAAAACACCCCCCAATGCCGAAAAGGAAACCTATTCAGCCAGCTGGGAATCCCTTGCCAGGCATGAAGCCTCTCCCGAGTGGTTCAGGGACGCCAAACTTGGCATTTACTTCCACTGGGGAGTTTACTCTGTTCCCGCTTACGGTGATGAATGGTACCCCAGGAACATGCATTTTGAGAACACGGATGTCTACAGGCATCACCTTGAGACTTACGGCCACCCTTCCGAGTTCGGCTACCATGACTTTGTACCCATGTTCAAAGCCGAGTATTTTGATCCGGAGGAGTGGGCCGACCTGTTTCAGAAGGCGGGGGCCAGGTTTGCCGGGCCGGTGGCGGAGCACCACGACGGGTTTGCCATGTGGGATAGTGATGCCACTCCGTGGAATGTGGCGGATATGGGCCCTAAAAGAGATATAACCGGTGAGCTCGCCAAGGCACTTAGAAAGAGGAATATGAAGCTGATCACCACCTTTCACCACGCCAAGAACCTGCAGCGCTTTGACAGCACTGAGACCGGGTCGAGGACCGAAGGGTACGAGATGAGCCACTATCCCTTCTTCAGTGGGATGCCACCTTCCTCGGACGACGAAAAGCTGAAATACCTCTATGGGAACATACCGGAGGAGCAGTGGCTCGAGGAGGTGTGGTATGCAAAACTGAAGGAGGTTGTTGACCAGTACCAGCCCGATATCATGTGGTTTGACTATATGCTTGATCAGATTCCCGAAGCATACCGCCAGAAGTACAGTGCCTATTATCTGAACGAGGCGGAAAAATGGGGCAAGGAGGTTGTTATCGTGAGGAAACAGGACGATCTCCCCATTGATTACACGGTGGAGGACCTGGAGAAATCGAGGAAAAACCGCATCGGTGATATACCATGGATGACCGATGAGACCATCAGTACGGGGAGCTGGTGCTATACCGAAAACCTGAAGATCAAGGAGCCGGCCGATGTGCTCCATGTTCTGATCGACATCGTCAGCAAGAACGGCGTACTGTTATTGAATGTCTCACCAAGGGCCGATGGGATTATCCCTGATAATCAGAAGAGGGTATTACTGGAAATGGGATCATGGCTTGGAAAATACGGAGAGTCGATTTATGAAAGCCGCCCCTGGTATACGTTTGGTGAAGGGCCCGTAACTGAACCCGAGGGAAGCTTTGAAAACCACCTGGAGTTCCTGAAGATCAAATACTCGTGGAAAGATATACGTTATACCACAAAGGGAGAGGTGGTGTACGCCATACTGCTGGGATGGCCCGGAGCAGGGCAGGAGGTTCTGCTCAAGGCCTTTGCCCCGGACTCTCTTCCGCAACCCCTTGAGATCACCTCCCTCTCTTTGATGGGAAGCAGCGATCCGGTCGAATGGGAAATGACCGGTGAAGGACTGGTGATGAACACACCTTCAGAGGCTCCCGATGAAATGGCTGTCGTATTCAGGATTGAGACGAGGTTAACAGATCAATAGTCATGCGTATATTTTCAGCTGTATCAATCATCGCCTTCATGTTATGTTGCTGCAGCAGAGAGGAGGTGCAACCCAATATCCTCTTTATCTTTGCAGACGACCAGTGTTACAACACCATCAGGGAGATGGGAAACCTGGAGGTCATCACCCCCACACTTGATGAACTGGCCCGAAGGGGAACGGTGTTTACTACTGCCTATAATATGGGAGGCTGGCACGGGGCAATCTGTGTGGCTTCCCGTACCATGATCAATACGGGCAGGTTCATCTGTAGGGCCAATGCCCTGGAAAACAGTCTGGATTCGCTGGCCGGCAGGGGAGAGTTGTGGAGCAGGGAGATGGAAGGTCTGGGCTACGATACCTATATGACGGGGAAATGGCATGTGAATGTTGATCCATCGGCGATCTTTCAGCATGTGGGTACGGTAAGGGGAGGAATGCCCGGGCAGGTACCCCAGATGTACAACCGTCCGCTTAGTCCGGACGACAGGGAGTGGACACCCTGGGATACCGCTTTCGGGGGGTACTGGGAGGGTGGAACACACTGGAGCGAAGTAGTTGCCAGTGAAACCATGTTGTTCCTGGACCATGCTGCGGCGTCCGAAAATCCTTTTTTTATGTACGTGGCCTTCAATGCGCCACACGATCCCAGGCAGTCACCCCGTGAATATGTGGATTTGTATCCACTGGAAAATATCTCGCTGCCGGAAAATTTCCTTCCTGAATATCCTTACAAGGATGAGATCGGATGCGGTGCCGGCCTGAGGGACGAGAAGCTGGCACCTTTTCCGACGACTGAATATGCTGTGAAGGTCCACAGGCAGGAGTACTATGCCATCATCTCCCACCTGGATGCACAGATCGGGCGCATCCTGGAACACCTGGAAGAGAACGGACAGGCTGGCAACACTTATATTTTCTTTACAGCCGACCATGGATTGTCGGTGGGTCATCACGGGTTGATGGGGAAACAGAATATGTTTGACCACAGCATGCGGCCACCCCTGATCGTAGCGGGTCCTGGAATTTACGGAGGGAGGCGTGAGCAGATGGCGGTCTACATGCAGGATATCATGCCCACAGTGATAGAGTATGCCGGTGGCACAGTGCCGGAATGGGTGGAGTTTAGGAGCCTGAGGCCTGTAATTGAAAATGAACCGGATCAGTCAGGCTACCCGCCAGAGATCTATGGCGCCTATATGGACCTGCAGCGGATGATCAGGATGGATGATTATAAACTGATCGTCTACCCGAAGGCCGGGGTCATCAAGCTGTTTGACCTGGTCAATGACCCGTCCGAACAGTACGACCTGGCATCTGCAACCAGGCAGAAGGAGCGCGTCAGGGTCATGTTCGGGAAAATGATGGAGTTGCAGGCGGAGATGGGTGACACTCTGGATCTTACAAAATATAATTTCGAACTTTAGTGGCCTTGGCCGGAATTTGTAAATTTAGGTCCCAGTATTCAGGTTGATAATAAAACAGAAAAAATGGAACTAAGGAAGGATGCACAATATGCGATGGTTATTCCCACAAGCATGGGGATCCGGATCACCCCTTTGAATGGTCAGCCCGTTCACAGCAGTCAGATGTTCAGGATGGATGCTACCAGCGCTGAGTCAAATGTCGGGAGCACGGCCTCCTACCTGGGACTGCCGGTCAAGATCCTCACCGCATTTGTCAAGGACAGTCCCATTGCCAGGCTGATCAAGGACAACCTGGCCGGCAGGCATATGGATTACGAGGGACCGGAGGTGGAACAGGGGAATCCCTGGGGGTACCGTCACCAGATCAATATGGCCGATACGGGTTACGGCTCTCGCGGCCCCAGGGTGCATAATGACCGTGCCGGTGAGGTAGGGCGGACACTGAATGTGAAGGATTTTGACCTGGAACGCATATTCGGTCGTGAAGGGGCACAAATCGTTCATCTTTCAGGATTGATCGCTGCACTTTCACACGAGACAAGCCAGTTTTGCCTGCAGGTGGCCAGGACCGCAAAAAAACATGGCAGCCGCCTCTCATTTGATCTGAATCACCGGGCTTCTTTCTGGGTGGGGAGGGAAGACGAACTCCGGGGAATATTTGCTGAAATTGCATCCATATCAGATATCCTGATAGGTAACGAGGAGGATTTCCAACTATGCCTGGGCATAAAGGGACCTGAAGCAGGGGGCAGGGACATTGCTGCCAAAATAGAAGGATTCAAGGGAATGATCAACCGGGTGAAAGAGACCTATCCAAAAACAGAGGTATTTGCCACAACCCTCCGCCAGGTGATCAGTACCAACCAGCATATGTGGGGAGCGATCATATCTGAAAACGGCAACTGGCACGTGGTAGAGCCGAGGGAAATTTATGTAATTGACCGTATAGGGGGAGGTGATGGTTTTGTGAGCGGAATGCTCTATGCCATACTGAAAGGCTGGGAGCCTGAGAAATGGATACAGTTCGGATGGGCCAGCGGAGCCCTTGTCACGACGCTTGAAACGGACTATGCACAGCCTGCCGACGAGGAGCAGGTCTGGAATATCTGGCAGGGGAATGCCAGGGTTCAGCGCTAACAACCCTTACCTGGCAAACAGCACCGAGGCGGGTGCCGGCAGCCTCAGTTTGCTGTCGGTGGCTTCCATTCTCCCATTTTCCTGGTCGATCTTATAAAGCCGGATATCATCCGAACGTTCACCTGCCACAACCATCAACTGGCCCGAAGGATCCAGGTTAAAATCCCGCGGCCAGTTGGGGACCTGTTCCATCACCTGTAACCTTGTAACCGATCGGTCATCATTGATCTGAAAGAGTGTGATACAACTGTTCTCTCCCCGTGTGGAAGCATATACATACTTACCGTTGGGATGGACCCTTACTTCCGCAGGATATTTCATCCCGGAATGCGATGCTTCGATGGTGCTCACTGTATTTAACTCCATGATTGTGCCATCGGCTCCATTGTAACTGCATGCCGTCATCGAGCCGTTCAGTTCATTGACTATGTAGAGCGATTTTCCATCGGGATGAAAGGCCAGGTGGCGGGGGCCTGCACCGGGAGCCAGCTGGAAATAGGGTTGTACCGGATTTGGTGTCAGGGTCCCGTTTCCGTGGTCAAATGCATAGATCAACACTTTGTCGATTCCCAGGTCCGGGACCAGCAGGAAGTTCTGGCCGGGATCCAGTATCACCATATGGGCATGGGGCCCCTGCTGCCTGCTCTCTACGGGACCCGATCCTTCCCCGATCACCACGCTGGTGGCTGGGGCAATCTCCCCGTTCTCCATCACCGGAAGAGCCGAGGCATACCCGTTCCCATAATTGGCAGCAAAGATATAATCACCCTTCTCACTGCTGTAAATATGACAGATATCCGAGCCTTCACTGGATTGGCTGTTGATCAGTTTCAATGCCAGTGTACCGGGCTCCACACTGTACGATGCAACCGAGCAATCTTCGGGATCATGGCTCCACGGTTCCTGGCTGATCGCAAACAGGTACCTCTGATCCGGTGAGAAAGCCAGGTAGGACCCTGCCTTCACTCCTGCAAAGGAATCTATAACTGCAAATGAATGGTCCACTGGATCCAGCTCGCAAAGGAAGATGGAATGGGACAGGTTGGCGTTGGACGATCCAATAAAGAACCTGATGGTTTCGGATCGCTCCCGGGTTCCATTGCAGCCAAGAAGTGTTAAGGTGCTGATTGCCAGTACACCTGTTCTAATTAATAAACCAATTTTTTTCATATCTCATGTATTTTTTACATTCTGACTTCCTAATATTCTACCTTTTCCAGCTACCCTCTATACCCTCCAGCGTCATTCCCTTGGTTTCAGGTACCAGCCTGATCACAAACCAGGCGGCAATAAAGCCCATCAAACCATAGATCCAGTAAGAGAAACCGTGACTGAAGAGCCTGGTGAGAACAGAGCTTTCATTCATCATGGGGAAGGTCCAGGAGATGACCAGATTGGCTACCCACTGGGAAGCCACTGCAATGGACATGGCTCCCTTGATACTGTTGGGGAAGATCTCCGACAGCAATACCCAGGTGACAGGTCCCCAGCTCATGGCAAAGGCAGCTGTATAGGTAAGCATAAAGATCAAAGAAACAATGCCTATTTTCCCGAAGAAAAAGGAGAAACCGAGGGCCAGCATACTGATGCCCATTGCGATAGCACCAAATATCAACAGGGGCTTCCTACCGAAACGGTCCACCGTAAGGATGGCCACCACGGTAAATGTAAGATTCACCAGTCCCACTACGATGGTCTGCAGCAGCGAAGAGTCGTTCCCTGCTCCCATGCTTCTGAAGATATCTCCTGCGTAATAAAGTACCACATTGATGCCCACAAACTGCTGGAACACTGAAAGCAGAATTCCTATCACAATGACCAATCCTCCAAAGGAGAGCCAGGGCAACCGGGTCTCTTTCAGGGATGCTTTGATATCCTTGAGTATACCATCGGCGGAGGCGGGATTGATCCTCTGAAGCAGTTGAAGGGCTTTGTTCTCCTGTTTTTTCAGAACCATAAAGCGGGGTGATTCCGGAACGAACAGGAGCATCAGCAGAAAGAGGGCGGCAGGAATGGTCTCCGAGCCAAACATCCATCTCCATCCTGTGATGTTGATCCATTCTATGGGCCTTCCCCTGGCAATAAAATAGTTGACAAAGTAGACTACCACCATGCCAAAGATGATGGCAAACTGGTTCCATGATACCAGCTTGCCACGAATATTTGCAGGAGCGATCTCCGCAATATACATGGGCGATAACATCGATGCAAGCCCTACCCCGATACCTCCTATGATCCGGTAGAAGATGAAGGAGCTGATGGTGGAGAGACCGAGGAAATTGAGCTGTTCCGGCAGGGCCGAGCCCAGTGCTGAAACCAGGAACAGTATGGCAGCCAGGATCAGCCCACGCTTTCTTCCAATGCTCTGCCCGATGTAGCCTCCAAGCGATCCCCCGATAATACATCCTACCAGGGCACTGGAAATGGTAAAGCCCTTGATGGAATTACCCAGCGCCTCGGTGAGTACATTCTCCCCCCTGAGAAAGCCCAGGTAGAAAGCAAGAATGCCTGCAATCCAGAGGATTACGCTTCCCGTAATTCCCTTTTTCTTACCAAAGAGCCTGATAATGAAGCTGGTGATAAATGCAAAAATGACCACTGAACAGATGGAGACAATTCCCTTGAACTGAACGATCGTGGCTGTAGCCATTACCGTATCGGTCTCAAGGGGCGTGATAAAGAACTGCCTGAGTGCATCGGTTGCACCATTGATCACTGCCGTATCATATCCGAAAAGTAATCCCCCCAGTGTTGCTACAAGGGTTAGTGCGTATATTACCGGGGGTATGGAACGGGATGGAGGATTGCCGGTCATTTTTCTATTTGACAAACTGGTTTATAATGGATTCGTATAACTCCTGCTTGCCTGATAACTGCTGGGGCTCACCATTGGTCTTTGCAAGTTTGCTCAGCTGTTCAAGGGTTAACTCTCCCTTTTCAAACCTGGCGCCATCCCCGCCGTCGAATGATGCATAGCGACCGGCCTTCATCTTCTTAAAGGCTGATTTCTCCAGCATCTCCAGGGTCATCTCAAATGCACGGGCAAATACGTCCATACCGGCAATATGTGCAATGAAGATATCTTCCATATCAGTACTGTTTCGCCGGGTCTTGGCATCAAAATTAATCCCCCCTGATTTAAATCCTCCGGCTTCCATAATGGGGAGCATCGCTTCGACCAGTTCATACAGGTTGATTGGGAACTGGTCGGTATCCCAGCCGTTCTGGTAATCGCCCCGGTTGGCATCGATGGAGCAGAAGAGCCCGTTGTCCACGGCCACCTGCAGCTCATGCTGGAAAGTGTGCCCAGCCAGGGTGGCATGGTTCACCTCAATGTTCATCCTGAAGTCACCGGCAAGTCCGTACTTGTTCAGGAACCCGATCACGGTGGCAGTATCAAAGTCATACTGGTGCTTGGTTGGTTCCATGGGTTTGGGTTCGATCAGGAATGGACCGGTGAACCCATGGCTGCGAGCATAATCTTTTGCCATATGGAGAAACCTGGCCAGGTGCTCCTGTTCACGCTTCATATCGGTGTTCAAAAGGGACATGTAGCCTTCCCTTCCTCCCCAGAACACGTAATTCTCGCCACCAAGTGCAATGGTGGCATCCATGGCATTTTTCACCTGTGTGGCCACCCAGGGAAGTACATTGAAATCGGGATTGGTAGCGGCCCCGTTCATATAGCGTGGATTGGAAAATACATTGGCGGTTCCCCAGAGCAGCTTCACACCCGAATCGGCCTGTTTCTTCCTGGCATACTCCACCATTGCCTGCACATTGGATTCATATTCAGCTGCAGAGTTCCCTTCTGATACCAGATCGGTATCATGGAAACAGTAGTAGGGAGCCCCTGTCTTGGTGATGAATTCAAAGGCTGCATCCATTTTGTTTTTTGCACGTTCAATGGCATTACTGCCGATGGCCCAGGGAAAGCGCTGGGTGCCGGGGCCGAAGGGATCCTCCCCGGTTCCGCAGAAGGTATGCCAGTATGCAATGGCAAACCGCATATGTTCTTTCATGGTCTTGCCGGCTACAACCCTGTTTTCATCGTAGAATTTAAAAGACAGTGGATTGTCTGATTCCCTGCCTTCGAACTTGATCTTCCCGATGCCCGGGAAATACTCTCTGTCACCTAATAAGTAGTCCATTTTCCTAAATCTGATTTGTTATACATTTATTTAATACGTTCCACCATTTTTCATAGGCTTCCTGATACTGTTCACTGTGTTTGTGTTCGGGTTCCACCACCATGCGCATATTCAGGTTTTCAAAGGCTTCATCAAATGACCTGAAGGTACCCGATCCGATACCGGCCCCGTTGGCGGCTCCAATGGAACCGTCCGTATCGTAGATCTCTATGGTTGCACTGGAGATCTCTGCCAGTGTTTCCCTGAACACCTTGCTCAGGAACATATTGGCCATCCCGGCCCTGATCACGGTGGGATTGATCCCGGTCTCTTTCAGGATATCCATACCGTAGTGCAGGGAGAATGCCACGCCCTCCTGGGCAGCGCGCACCAGGTGAGCGCTGTTGTGTATATTAAAATTGATGTTCTTGACCGTGGCCCCGACATCCATATTGCCCAGGATCCTCTCTGCACCATTTCCAAAGGGGAGCATTACAAGTCCTACGGAGCCAATGGGAGCTTCCATGGCCAGGTCGTTGAGTGCCGGGTAGTTCATCTCCCTCTGTGCAAGATGTTTTTTTAACCAGGAGTACTGGATACCGCTGCCGTTAATACAGAGCAGTACGCCCAGCCTGTTCAGTTCCGGGCTGTGATTCACATGTGCAAAGGTATTGACCCGGCTTTTCGGATCATACTTTATTTCGTCACTTACACCATACACCACCCCCGAGGTCCCGGCAGTGGCTGCTATCTCGCCGGGATTTAAAACATTCAGTGAAAAAGCATTGTTGGGCTGGTCGCCTGCACGGTAAGCGATCCGTATTCCACGAACAAGTCCCAGCTCCTTAGCGGCAGAAGAGGAGAGGCCACCCTGTTCTGAAAATGTGGGGACAACATCAGGAACAAGATGACTGTGGATCCCATAATATTCAAGCAGGAAGCCTGCCAGTGAGTTCTCCTTGAAATCCCACATGATCCCCTCAGAGAGGCCTGATATGGTAGTATTTATCTCACCGGTCATTCTCATGGCGATATAATCGCCCGGCAGCATGAACTTGTATGCTTTTTCATAGATCTCCGGCTCATTCTCGATGACCCAGCTCAATTTGGAAGCGGTAAAATTTCCCGGCGAGTTCAGCAGGTGGGAGAGACATTGTTCTTTCCCGAGGTGATCCATGGCCTGGTCACCCTGCATGACGGCTCTTGAGTCACACCAGATGATGGATGAACGGAGCACCTGGTGATCCCTGTCAACCAGAACCAGTCCGTGCATCTGGTAAGCGATCCCTATGGAGCTGATTTCGGAGGGTTCTATCTCAGCGGATTGCATAACATCATTGGTGGCCAGCTTCAGGTTGCTCCACCACTGTTCCGGGTCCTGTTCGGCCCAGCCAGCCATGGGGGCATCAATTTTCATTTCAGTTTTGGGGTAGAAGGCGGAAGCCACCAGGCGGCCCGTCTCCGCATTGACCAGGCTCGCCTTTACAGAAGAGCTTCCAACGTCATATCCAAGAAGGTGCATAATATCAAAGTTAATAGTTATTTCATCAACAGACCGGGTAACCAGAGGCTTAGTGAAGGTATGTAGGTAACCAGCATCAGCACTACGATCATAATCACGAACATGGGAAGAAGTGGTTTGATGACCTTTTCAATCTTCAAATTGGCGACACTGCATCCAATAAAGAGGACAGATCCAACCGGCGGGGTACAGAGTCCGACACAGAGGTTCAACACCATAATGATCCCGAAGTGAATGGGATCCATACCCAGCTGCGCGGAGACTATGGGCAGGAAGATCGGAGTGAAGATCAGGACAGCCGGTGTCATATCCATGAAAACCCCCACAAACAGCAGGATAAAGTTGATCACCAGCAGGATCACAACCGGATTGTTGCTGAGACTCAGCAGTCCGGCGCTCACATTCTGGGGGATGTTCTCGAAAGACATGATCCACGACATACCGATACTTGTGGCAACCAGTAACAGCACGATGCAGGTGGTCCTGACCGATTTCAATATAATCGAAGGGAGGTCCTTCAAAGAGATCTCCCTGTAGATCAGTGCAAGGATCAATGCATACAGGACCGCTACTGCAGATGCTTCGGTAGCAGTGAAATAACCTGCAACGATCCCGCCTATTACTATAACCAGCATCATCAGGGAGGGAAGGGCATCGATGAATTTTCGGAAGGCAGATTTGAAAAATTCCCAGTTGGTGGCCGATTTATAGACCGAGTAGGCGAGGAAGAGGGTCAGCAATCCATAGAGCGTCCCCCTGAATACCTGGACGGAGCTTTCGTGCAGTGCTTTCATACTAATCCCGGCGCCAACAAGGATCATGGATACGAGCAGTACTTTTCCCAGTACAACAGTGAGCCCTTTGAGACCCCTGTTACGAAGTACCAGGATGGACATGGCCACAAGCATGATACCAATTCCGGTTAGTATTCCGGGAATGTATCCGGCAAGGAAGAGGGCCGTGATGGAGGCACCGCCGCTTGCCAGCGAATAGATGATCAGGATATTGCTTGGAGGTATGGTCAGGCCTGTGGTTGCCGAAGTGATGTTAACGGCGGCGCTGAAACTTTCATCATACCCCTCCTTTTTCATCTCCGGCCCCATGATACTGCCTATGGCCGATGTGGCAGCCGCAGCAGATCCCGAGATGGCTCCAAACAGCATATTGGCCATTACATTCACAAAGGCCAGCCCGGCCGGAAGCCGTCCCACCAGTACCCTTGCAAAATTAATGAGCCGCATGGCAATGCCCCCCCTGTTCATAATGCCACCGGCCAGTACAAAGAAGGGAATAGCCAGCAGCGCAAAGCTGTCCAGTCCGGTGGCCATCCGCTGGGCAAAGGTGGTAAGCGCCGGCATGGTGTCAATGGACATCAGCATGGTGAGGATCCCGGCAATTCCAATGCTGAACGCTATGGGAACACCGATAACCAGGAGTATAACAAAACTGAGAACAAGGACCGCAACTTCCATACTATTTGGTTCTTTTTAACTGGAGGATATGGATCACCTCGTAATACATGATAATCAGCCCGCTGATGGGCAGCACACTGTATACATAGCCCAGGGGAAGCTGAAGGGCCGCTGATTTTACCTGCAGTGCAAACCGGGTATACATCAGCACTACCCCACCCGTTACCATGACCGATAGTGCAAATAGTAAGATGAGTGAATAAATGAGATAAAGGAGCAGGTGTTGCCTGGCAGGAGATGATCTCTGGATCAGTATATCAATGGCCAGGTGTTCTTTTCTGCCGGCTACATAAGCGGCTCCAAGCACCCCGACCCATATGAGCAGGAACCCGGCCAGTTCATCGGTAAATGAACTGGGAGAGGAGAGGATGTAACGGCTGATGACCTGCCAGAGCACATCCAGCACCAGGAGCGTCATCAGGATCACAAGGAACACCTCCAGTAACCTGTTTAATGTATGTTGATACTTTATCATTTCTTATAAATACTACTCGACCTCCCTGATCCGGGTAATCAGGTCATAGAGTTTCGCATTTTTCTTATAGGAGTCGAGCAAGGGTGCAACTTTGTCGGCAAAGGGTTTTTTATCGGGATGAATGATGGTTACACCGGCCTCTTCCACACGCTCGAGTGACTCCTTTTCAGATTCGGCCCAGAGTTTTCGTTCAACAGGGACCGATTCATCAGCTGCCTGTTGCAGCCACCCTTTTTCCTGGTCGGTAAGTTTATTCCACACCTTCATACTGATGATCAGCACATCGGGAACCATGGTGTGTTCGTTGAGGCTGTAATATTTGCAGACTTCGTAGTGATGACTGGTATAGAAGCTGGGGGGGTTATTTTCAGCTCCGTCCACCACGCCGCTCTGCAGTGCCGTATAGAGTTCGCCCCAGGAGATAGGGGTGGGGGAGCCTCCCTGTGCCTTCACCATTTCCATGGCCGTGATACTTTTCATCACCCTGATCTTTAAACCTTTCAGATCGTCAGGGCTGTAGATGGGCTTGTCAATTGTGTAGAAACTGCGGCTTCCCGCATCATAGAAGCAGAGGCCCCTGATCCAGTAGGGTTCTGTGCTCAGCAGAAGCTCTTTTCCGATCTCTCCATCCAGCACCTTGAATGAGTGTTCTTTGGACCTGAACACATAGGGTAGTCCCAGCACTTTGAAATCTTCCACAAAACTCTCCATCACAGCCGCCGAAACCTTCGTGATGGCAAGGCTGCCAATCTGAAGTAACTCCACACACTGCTGTTCGGAGCCCAGCTGACCGCTGGGATAGATCTCGATGGTCAGTTCGCCATTTGAGATCTCTTTGCACCGGTCTGCCATATAGACCATGGCTTTGTGCACGGGGTGGGAGGGATCGAGACCATGGGCCAGTTTCAATACCCTTCCCTGCTTCTGTTGTATACAACCGGTAAGTGAGATCAGGAGAAGAGGAACAATGAACAGCGATCTGATATGCATGGTCCCCTCCCGTTTAGCTCTTCAGTTTACCAATGATATCCATGGCTGACCTGGCCACCTGCTCCAGCTTTTTATAATCACCGTTTTGAATGATCTCCCGGGAGATCAGCTGTGAACCCATTCCCACACAGAAGGCCCCTGCCTCGAACCATTCGGTGAGGTTCTCGGTAGTGGGCGATACTCCCCCCGAGGGCATGATATTGGACCATGGGCACGGACCGAGGTAAGCCTTCAGGAATTGAGCGCCTCCCACTGTCGGACCGGGAAAGAGTTTCACAAGATCAGCACCCAGCTCTTCAGCCCTGTTGATCTCTGATGCAGTGGCACATCCGGGTACCCAGAGGACTTTCCTGCGGTTACATACCCTGGCCATTTCATCATTGAGCAGCGGGGACACTATGAATCTTGCACCTATCTGGATATAGAGGGAGCATGTGCCGGCATCTACCACGGTACCGACCCCCAGGATCAGGCCGGGCATCTCTTCCCGGCTCCATTTCACCAGTTCGGCAAAGAGTTCATGGGCCATATCCCCCCGGTTGGTGAATTCAAAGATCTTCATGCCTCCGCGGTAGCAGGCGGAGATCACCTCCTTCATGATGGTTACATCGGGATTATAGTAGAGCGGGATGGCCCCAATCTCCCTCATTTTCAGGACAACGTCGATTCTTTTCATGGAATGGCAATTAATACTATCGGTTGCATAAAGATAAGAGAACCTTCAAACTTTCAAAATTGGCCAATGTATACCACCGACTGGGTCCATCTGGCAGCTTCGGTTCTCAGGAAGAAGGTTATTTCTTCAGGTGAGGCCCACCTGGGATCTTCCCGTTCCCATAAGGCATAAAAACGATACGGAACCAGCTCACCGGGCGAGGCATCCAGCACGGCAAAATAGGTTTCGATAACACCTTCACCCACGTTCCTGGTCTCTCCGGTCGACTTCAGGTGAACCGTGGGGACCATCAACGCCATGGCCAGCAATGTTCCATCTTCCGATTGATGATCGAGCGTAAAGAGAGCCGTGTACTGATCATTCAGCCGGACCACATGAAGCGAATCGCTCAACATATTCACAATCCCGGTCACCAGTGAAAGGGGAGCATCCGTGCCATCGTAAACAACATTGCCCTGGTAGTAGCTCCGGCCTGCCACAATCTCTACCTGGTGTGTCACATGTACTGTTTGATCATCCACCATCCAGCCGTTATAGTCCAGTTTAAACCTGCTTCGCTCCGAACCCCGGAAAACAACTTCAAAGGTTCCCGACCCGCTGTCCCCGACCCGGTAGATGGAATCATGGTACAGGTAACCTATTCCACCGGCACCCAGACTGGTTCCCACTTTCAATACGTCCTGGCCCCATGCCCCGGGTTCATGGTAACTGGGCCCGTTTGCCTTTCCCACATTGTACAGCACCATCTCTGTGGTCGTCTTCCCGAAGATATCCATACCGTTTCGCTGGTCCATGTAATTCCTGAAACCTACCCGGTCATTTTCCCACGCCACTCCCTCCATCTGGAAAGATGCGCTTGTAACTCCCTCGTAGTTCTGGTAGGAGACTCCTTCCAGCCGGCTGGCTTTGTCCAGATTCCTGTAATGGTCCCTGGCATCACCCAGGTGGATGTTGGTCCTGGCCGGGAATTCCGGGTAATTCTCCTGTTCAGTAAATTTGACCACGATGGTTTGTTGCCCCGATGCTTCAAGATCTGTAAGGCCAAACAGTTCATCCCACCTGCCGTCGCCATCCAGGTCGTCTGCCTGGCAGGGGATGGCAGTGCCGTCCGGTCCTTTGAGCACCGGGAGCCTGTCATCGGGTACAGTACACCAGCGCGAGATCTCCCCCCGCGAGAGCAGGATGATGGCATCGTTGCGCTTTTGATCCAGTGGATTTTGAACCATGAGGGTGACTTCAGGGGGTGAGCTGCATGACAGTGCGGTCATACAGATAAGCAGGTAAAGCAGGTAGTTGGTTCTCATGTTCTCAGGTTATTGGTTTTCTTGTTCAGGCTTCGTTGGCAGGTTTCCCGATGGTGGCCAGGATACCCCCGTCCACATAGACCACCTGTCCGTTTACAAAATCGGATGCCCGGGAAGCCAGGAAAACAGCCGTGCCGGCCAGGTCCCCGGGAAGGCCCCACCTGCCGGCAGGGGTCCGGTTCAGGATAAAGTCATTGAACGGATGTCCGTCCACCCGTATGGGGGCGGTCTGGGTTGTGGCAAAATAACCCGGTCCAATGCCGTTGACCTGGATATTGAACCTGGCCCATTCGGTGGCCATACTCCTGGTGAGCATCTTCAATCCTCCCTTGGCCGATGCATAGGCGGAGACTGTATCACGACCCAGCTCGCTCATCATGGAACACATGTTGATAATCTTGCCATGTCCCCGCTCCACCATTCCCCTGGCCACTGTCTTTGCCATAATAAAAGGGCCTGTCAGATCCACATCCAGCACCTCTCTGAACTCATCCGCCTTCATCTTCAGGATGGGAATTCTTTTGATGATGCCGGCATTGTTTACAAGGATATCGATAGGTGCCACCTCCTTTTCGAGCAGTGGGATAATACTTTCAACGGAACTCTCATCAGTGACATCCAGTAAATATGTATGGATCTTGATTCCCAGTTGGGCATACTCCTGTCTGGCTGCTTCAAGTTTATCGGGGAATACATCATTGACAACAATCTTTGCCCCGGCATTGGCAAGCCCTGTGGCAATGGCCATACCCAGTCCGTGTGTACCACCTGTTACCAGGGCTGTCTTTCCGCTTAAATCAAATAGTTTTTCTGACATGGGTTCCACATTTAACGAATTTCATCGGGCCGGATCATATCCATATCCCCGTAATCAAGATTCTCACCTGCCATGCCCCAGATAAAAATATACCTGCTTGTCCCGGCAGCTGAATGGATCGACCATGGGGGTGAGATGACAGCCTGTTCATTTTGCATCCAGATATGCCTGGTTTCCGAGGGATCACCCATAAAGTGACAGACAGCCTCTCCTTCAGGGAGGTCAAAATAAAAGTAGGCTTCCATCCTCCGGTCGTGAAGGTGGGGGGGCATGGTGTTCCACACACTGCCTGGTTTCAGCTCGGTCATACCCATCTGGAGCTGGCAGCTCTTCACCACCTGGTTCACAAGCAGCTTATTGATTGTCCTTGCGTTGGATTGTTCCGGAGTACCCATTTCAGCCACCTCTGCATCGGACAGGGTCACCCTTTTGCAGGGATATTCCCGGTGGGCCGGGGCGGAATTAAAATAGAAGCGGGCCTGCCTGCCGGTCTCTTTGCTGATCATGGTGATCCTTTTTGATCCGGCGCCCACGTAGAGGGCATCCTTATAATCCAGATCATAGTTTTTACCATCTACCCTGACGGTTCCAGCTCCGCCCACATTGATGATCCCCAGTTCGCGCCGTTCACAGAAATAGTGTGATTTCAGGGGATCAATGGTGGTCATCTCCAGTTCTGTGACGGGGATTGCACCACCAACAATATAGCGGTCGTTCATGGAGTAGACCAGGTTGATCTCACCGGGCACCATCAGTTTTTCCACCAGGAACTCCTTACGCAACCTGTCGGTGCCATATTGCCTGGCATCTTCCGGGTGGTTGGAGAACCTCACTTCATAATTCATTGCCATTATATTCAGGTTTTTTTAACAAAAAGAGAACGATTGCCTGTACCAGCAGAGGTTCAGGGGAAGCACCAAACGGTTCACCGGTAAAGGTACTAAAAGTGGACAATCTTACGAATACACCATAAAAATCGATCATTCCATTCATTTGCTATATTTACCTCAATAAAACCAGCACCCATGAAAACCAGAACCATTACTTTATTACATGTGATCTTTGCCCTGATCGTTATCCTGGAACTCCGGGGCAGGCTTCAGGCCAATATTCAAACAGAGTACTTTGTAAAGCCGCTGATCATGATCTGGATAGCTTCCTATTTCATTTTGTCCAGGAAGAAGAGGTCATTTACAATACCGGTGCTTGCCGCCTTTTTCTTCTCATGGGTGGGAGATAATTTCCTGATGTTTTCCGAAAAGAATGAACTCTTCTTCTTTGCCGGAGTAGGTGGGTTCTTCCTTGCCCAGCTGAGTTACATCTATGTCTTCTCAAAGTTCAAAGAGAAGGAGGCAAAGGGCTTCCTGCAGAGGAACCTGTGGATATCCCTTCTGTTCATAGCCTATGTTGCAGGAGTGCTTGTATTGCTGTTTCCCGGACTGGAGGGTGTGATGAAGCCCATTATTACGATCTATGCGCTCTCCCTCATCGGCATGTCCATGATGGCCCTGAACCGCTCCGGAAGGGTAGGCGTGAACAGTTTCAGGCTGGTATTTGCGGGCTCACTCCTGTTCCTGATCTCCGACAGTATGATCGCTTTTGATAAGTTCCACAGCCCTCTTCCACAGGCCGGATTCTGGATCATGGTCACTTATGTTTCAGCACAGTACCTCATCATGAGGGGATTGATCCTTGAAGAGTAGCGTCAGGGAAGATTGTGCTGGCGCACGGCCACCATAGCCGGATCGATCCCATGGAGATACTGATCATAGTCCATAGGTGCCGGCAGGTCGGGTTCGATACAGGGCGGATCCCCTTCCAGCAGTGAGAAGTAGGTGGTGGAATAGCTCACAATCAGTTTGGATTCAGGGAGAACAAAACGCTTTACTTCACCGAAATGGTTGGGCCTTCCGCTGGTCCCTTCCCCGACCAGAACCACCTTCCCGCACTCCATAAGATCCACGGTATTGATGACAGCTGAGGAGAATGTCGTTCTGCCTATAAGCACAAAGATCTCCGTATTCTTTTTGGAAAGTAAATTGCAGATTTTGGTGATAAATTCAGTTCCCTGTGCCGCATTACCGCCCCTGTTGAACCTCAGGTCGAAAACCAGTTTATCAATCTCCTTTTTCTTGAGCACCGGGAACACCTTTTTTTCAAACTCTTTGAATGAGGGCATGAACAATGCAGAGGCACCTGAACCAAAATCCTCTTCCACCTCCCTGCTCCAGCACCTGTTATACTGGATAAAGTAGAGCTTTTCACTCTCAAAATAGTGGTCCCGGAAATATGTGTTTTGATCCTGCCAGCCCAGCGGTAGTGTTTCGGGCATGACCCGCAACTTTTCGCCAAGCTCAACAGGCATCTCAATGCTATAACGCTCTTCTTCCCCATTCCTGTTTTCAACGGTCAGGCTGACCCGGTTCGCTCCTGCAAATCCGAAGTAATCCAGCAGCTGGAACCAGGGGAGCATACGGGGGATATTGTATTTCAAAACCGAATCATTGTCACGTACCAGCAGCGTGGAAAGTGAATCGATTACCACCTGGATGGGGACATCGTTAACAGCGATCAGTTTTTTCCCCAGCAGTCCCTCATACATCCTGTCCGTTTCCAACAGGTACATTCCATCTTCAAACCAGTAACACTCTATGGGAAGGATCAGGGATTTATCAACCAGGTAATGGTAGTTTATCTGTGTCTGTGCATCTCCCAATGCAGCCACCACCTGCTGAAGCCGGACCGCTACCTGGAAAAGGGATTTACCAGCTGTTTCCCCGGCAACCTCACTCATTTCATTGTTGAACCATGCCGAATCAGTTCTGAAAAAGAGGTCGGGATGTCTTTCAGCCAGTTCACTGGCCAGCAGATCTATTTCATACTTCCAGTCAATGGAATTGCCCGATTGTGCCGCGAGTCCGTGCAAAGGAAACAGGAGGGACAGGACAAGGTAACGTAACAGATGCATATGGAATTAAAATCTGAAGTTGATACGCGCCCCGAAACCCTTGTATTTACCCTCCTGGAAACCAACATAGACACCCAGATCGACCAGGAAAAATATTTCATTCAGGCTATACCCCATCTGGATATAGTGAGGTGTCTGGGGTGTATAGAGATAGGCAATTCCCAGGGACTCCTTCCAGAGCCGTTCGCTGAACCAGGGAAGGAACTTGATCAGCAGATAGGAGGAAGTGAGTTTGACATCCGCGTTGAACCAATAGTCGGAGGTGCTTGCCTCATAATAATCCATCAGCATCAACGAATTGTCTAAACCGGCCATATCGATGTAGAGGGGACTGGATTTGAAATGTTGAAAGTCGGAGAAATGCAGCGCATCGTTGTTGAGGAAGTAACCTGTTCCCACCGACCAATCCATGGTCGACAGCAAACCGGCTTCCACGGTGTGCTGGATGCCTGCTGCAAGCACACTGAGATCGGACCATCCTTCATTCTCCAGGGGGAAAGCCTGCCGGTACTCAACAGAAAAGGTAGGCCACCGGGATGGGCGCAGGTCCTTCCTGTAAGTTCTTACTTCGAAGGGCTGTTTGGGAGTGAAATCCAGCCGGACGGTCCCCATCAGTTTCTGGAAGTCAGATAACGAGGGGTCATCAGCAGGGAGGCTTTCAGGAATGTTCGGAGAGAACTCCTTTCTGTTCTGAAGGAAGAAGGAGAAGTCGCTGTTGTTTGAGAGTACATTCTGCCTGCCATAAGTTGCGGTAGTGGTCAGGATCCATCCGTTGGCCACATCGATGCGGTTGTAGAGTGTGGCATCGATCCGCTCATATTTTTTCACATAGTTTTCCCTGAGGAAGAGGGTATATACCATATTGGAGAACTGCGGAATTCCCGTATTGTTGTTGAAATCAGCGGAGGTGTAATTGAGGTACAGGGCCAATTTTCCACGGGCCAGCGGAGCATACAGCAGGTCACTGTTCCAGGTGATCATGGGGGCATTTCTCTGGAATGCATAATCGGCATACAGCCAGGAACGGACAGTTAACATGGTGTCAGGTTTCCAGTTCAGGCTGAATGACTGACCATATGAGAGTCCGTCCACCGTATTGTATCCCAGCCTGTCCATGTCGATCAAACCGTCGTGCGTAAATCTTAGCTTTCCTCCCCTTTTGGTATAGGTGCGACCGGTCAGCACCGCCCTGAATCGTTTTTGCCTGTGTGAGGTGGTCCTGACAGAGTCGGATCCCGGGGTGGAGGTTGCTTTCCTTATACCGATGATGGAGTCCCGTTCCTTTATGGTGAGATGTTCTACGGGGGTCAGGGGTATAGGACGGACCGAGTTCCAGAAGAGGGAATCGTTCTTGACAGCACTGTCCGCCACTGAGAAGGTGGTCCCCGTCTGGTTCATGCTGCCGTTCTCCTGTTCGTCTATTGAATTCCCAGCCTCCTTTTCCATCAATTTTGAAAGGCGCGCCACATCCCTGTTGGTCAGCTCCTCCTTTTGAAGAAGTTCATTGATCTTCTCCTGTTCTTTGGAGACCGGTTGTTCCTCCTGATCCTCCTCTTCCGTGGTCATGGGATTGAAATAGGCTTCCGGAAGGTTAGGATTCAGCGTTACATCAGAATACTTTAGTGAAGATACATAGGTCACATTGGCCCGCACCCCTGCAATATCAACATCCACCCCGATCTTGTGATTGACCGGTAGCCATGCATCCATGATCACATTGGCAAACAGTTGCTGCAGCGTAACAGTTCCGGCGATGGTATTTACAGAGAGATCGGCAGAGTGGAGGCACCAGAGGTCCTCAACAATATAGAGGTATCCTTCGCACAGCTGCTGGCTTTTTCTTTTGGGAGTTACCTTAATCTTATTGATGATATAGGTACCTTCCATAAATGTGCCGTCAAACCTGAACCGGTAATAGGAAAATGCGTTCCTGGCCAGGGGAGAGATGATCCCTTCTATCTGCTGCTGGTAAAGGCTTGCATTGATGTAATCCATGGGATTGACGTTCTCGGTATAACCGGGAAGGGTGTTTTGGGAAGCAATGACCCGCATCTCATATTTATCGGGAGCCGAGAACTTGACTTCATTGAGGGACTCCAGCATGTAGGCTTCACCCTCCTCCACTTTAATATTGTTCACCTCGATCCTTTTGGCGATGGCTCTTGGCAGCTTTTCCAGCAGGGCACTACCCTTGATATATATTTCTGCTTCGTAATTCAATACTTCGTTCAGGTGATAATTTGCCAGCCCGATTGTTTTTCTCATGATCCAGTATGCAGGATCCTCTCCTGTGGCACTCACCCTGACTTCGGGGATCATATAGGTCTGAGGCGGCAGCTTGATCACCATATCGGTGTATTCTGGTCCCACCTCGATTGTACGGGATATCTCGGTGTAACCCAGGCTGCGGAAAAAAACCGTGTAGGTTCCTTCAGGCAATGGCAGGGAGAAAAGTCCCAGTCCATTACAGGTTGTTCCCCTGGTAAGTTCTTTGATAAATATGGCAGCATAGGGAACCGGTTCACCGTTGGTATCCTGGATCTCCCCCCTGATACCCTGTGAATGTGCCGTGACCATAAATGCCAGCAGGAAAAGTATAACACCGACTGGTTTCAATATCTTATCACCCACTCCGAATTTGTTTAAAACAGCGCAAAATACGTTTTTGCGTTGTAATAACACACATTCTTTATAAGATTATCGATCATTGAAGGGTCGTCGGGAATCTCTCCATTTTCCACATCACCGCCTACCAGGTTGCACAGGATCCTGCGGAAATATTCATGGCGGGGGTAGGAGAGGAAGCTTCGTGAGTCTGTGATCATCCCGACAAAACGACTCAGCAATCCCAGCACGGAGAGGCTGTTTAGCTGATCGGTCATACCATATTTCTGGTCCATGAACCACCAGGCCGGTCCAAATTGCATTTTACCGGGTATCGTTCCATCGTTGAAATTATTGATCATGGTGACTATAAGTGCATTGTCGACCGGATTGACGTTGTAAACAATCGTTCTGGCCAGCTGTTGCTGCTCATCCAGCCGGTTCAGGAACCTGGAAAGGGTGCTGGCCATATGAAAATCTCCCATGGAGTCAAATCCGGTGTCCGGACCCAGTTCATGGAATTGACGGATGTTGTTGTTGCGAATGGCCCCCACATGGAATTGCTGTGCCCACCCTGCCTCATAATCCATGACTGCCAGTTCGATCAGCATGGCGGATTTAAAAAGGTCCACCTCCTCAGGATTGAGTGAACGCCCGTTCCTGATCTTCAGAAATATCCTTTCGATCTCCTGGTGATCAATCTCCTTGGAATGAAACCTTTCCAGTCCATGGTCGGAGATCCGGCAGCCCATCCGGTGAAAATAATCGTGCCTCTCCTGGAGCGCGGTAAGCAGGTCCATGTAAGTTTCGATGGAGCAATCCGATACTTTTGCAAGTGTCTCGAGGTAGTTGTTGTAGGTTTCAGTATTTTCTACGGCCATAGCCCTGTCCGGCCTCCAGGCCGGCAGAACCCTGGTTTTAAATCCATCATCACTGATCCTCTGATGGTACTCGAGGGAATCCACGGGGTCATCGGTGGTGCAGATCACCTCCACATTCATCTTCCGGATCAGGTTGCGTACACTGTAAGCTTCCGACCGGAGCATCTCACCGGCCTTCCGGTAGATCCCGGGTGCGCTCTCCGGATTCAACAGTTCCCCGATACCAAAATAGCGTTGAAGCTCCAGGTGTGTCCAGTGGTACAGCGGATTCCGCAGGGTTTCGGGAACAGTGACCGCCCATTTCATGAATTTCTCTTCATCAGGGGCATTCCCACTGCAGAAGCGCTCATCATTCCCATTGGCACGCATGGCCCTCCACTTATAATGGTCCCCGGCCAGCCATACCTGAGTCAGATTTTCGAATCTGGTATCCTCTGCTATCATGCGGGGGTCCAGGTGACAGTGGAAATCAATGATGGGCAGGCCAGAGGCCACTTCGTGGTAAAGCCTCCGGGCCGTTCTACTTTCCAGAAGGAAATCGTTATCAAGGAACTTCTTCATATTGATTAACTTATGAATAACCTTTCTATATGGCGCTTGTAAATATTGGTCGTTACCTGTTCAGCTATCACTCCATAATGCCTTATGATCATTGCAAGATAGAGCTCACCCAGTTCAGCAGCAACCTTATATCCCACATGGATCAGTTGCCGAAAACCGGGATGGTAGTCGGGATGACCCGGGATATGGCGCAGTGTACCGGCAAACTTTTCAGGATCCCACAGGTCCACTTCATCAGGTCCCGGCAGTGAAGTGGGGTCTATATCAATTACTGTACTGTAGGGTTTGCACAGCTCATCCTGCCTCACGTAGGCATGTCTGTAAATATCTTTTGCCATTTGCAGGGCTTCCCCACCGGCCATTGCAAGACCTATCACCTCTTCGAGCCAGGTGGTGCCGGCGGTCTTCACATGGATCCCTTTTTGATGTTTTCGGATCAGTTCACCCATGATGGGATAGATCGTGAACTTATCACTTCCGGAATGCACACTTAGCTTGAGGTTCTCAGGAAGTCCGAATAGGTTCACGGCATAATCGATCACCAGCAGGTCCTCTTCAAACTCCTGCCGGAATCCTTTTACATCACCCACATAATCCACCCCTTTGTTGAACCTGCCTGTAAACTTGGGGGCAATGGTCTGGGCAGGAATTTCAAAATGTCTGATCATCATCAGAATAAAAAAGAGCTCTATGGGCGTTTGTGCATCTTCAACTTCATCCATGGATATTTCGGCAATAAAATTATCCGCTCCTTTATGATCAGCAATATGTGCATAGATGGCGGCAGCATCCCGTATCGCTCCCATGTACTTTCGTGCGATTTTGACCAGTAAATCTTCCGTCACTTCAAAGGAGGTTTTTATACCCGGGATCTTGAGACCTCCTTTAGAAGGCGACGCCAGCTTAAGAAATTCCCCCACGTCATCATCAGAAACAGGGGATCCAATGGAGTCGGCCACATCGAGGGTGAAAAAATTGGAATGATCCAGGAAGGGTTCCACGGTATCTAAATTGATATGGTCAGCATCCACATAATAGGGTGCCTTCCAGTGCAGATCCTTTACTGCTTCGTCAGCTTCCTGACGTGTCTCCAGGGGGGTGGAGTGAATGATCTGGTGCTCCCTGTTTGATTTGTTCCAGACAGGAACGATTTCTATTCCGGATTCCCCGGCTATTTGAAGCGCCTTCAGCTGCGCCTTCCCCTGCTGTCCGAACCTGTCCCCGATACCAAAGGAGTATTTCTCTAATTTCATGTAAAACTGAGAATTCCGTGTACGGACACGAAAATAGCAATATTTATGATATTTTCCTAAGAAAAAACCTTAGTTTTGTTCTTAATTATTGTCTTTATGCAGCAACTCGCGTCATTATAATAACCTGAACTAAAGAGATATATGGGTAGGGTAAGGATCAAGGATATCGCCGAAATCGCACATGTTTCCACAGGAACCGTCGACCGGGTCATCCATAACCGCGGGGAAGTCTCTTCCTCTACCCGGGAAAAGATCCTGGATCTTATCCGTGATCTCGATTATAAGCCTGATATTGCCGCCCGTTCCCTGGCCCTCAAAAGGGAGATCAGGCTGGCGGTTGTTATGCCCCGTATTTTGAACGATCATTCATTCTGGAAGCTGCCCCAGAATGGCATTCAAAAGGCCCTTAGTGAACTCTCCCAGTATCAGATTGAGCTTGAACCATTTTATTTCGATCAGTCCGACCGGCATGGTTTTATGGAGTGTATGAGAACATTTTCTTTTAATTACACCGAGGGGATCCTGTTTGCCCCGGTATTCCTTGATGAATCCCTGGACTTTCTGGACCGTTGTGAACTAAACCACATTCCTGTGGTACTCTTCAACTCCATGTTAGAGGCTCCTTCGGTAAAGAGCTTTGTGGGTCAGGATGCATTTCAGAGCGGCGTCGTGGCAGCACGGCTGATCGATTACGGACTGGAGCCCGGCAGTAAACTGGTCATTGTAAATATGTCCACACGAAAAGACCACTATACACATATTACGGAGAGGGAGAGGGGATTCAGGAGCTTTTTTGATAAACTGCCGGAAAGGTTGGATCACCTGGTTACCCTGGATCTGAACGGGGCAGATGACCGTAAACTGGAGAAGAAGCTGGATGAGATCTTCGGGAAATATGAGTTTAGTGGGATCTTTGTAACCAACTCCCGTGTCCATAAGGTAGCTCGTTATCTGGAGTTTCATAACCAGGATCATTTGCGCCTGATCGGATATGACCTTCTTCCTGAAAACATAGATTACCTGGAACTGGACCGGATCAACTTTTTACTGTCTCAAAAACCCGGGGAGCAGGCATACCTGGGCCTGACCTCCCTTTTTAACCTGGTGGTTTTCAACCGGGAACCCGAAAAGAAGCAGTGGCTTCCCATCGATATCATCACCAGGGATAATTTACCTTATTACCAATCCAAATCGTTTGACTAAATGGAACCAACGGCATTCAAAGAATTAAAGGACAAAATTTGTGTGATCACGGGAGGGGGTGGCGTGCTGGGCTCCTCCATCGCCATGGGGCTGGCTTCAGCAGGGATCATAACCGTGATACTGGACATTAACGTGGAGGCCGCCCGGATGGTCGCCTCCGAAATTGAGGAGAGGTATGGAACAAGAAGTTATGGATTTATGGCCAATGTGCTGGACAGGAAATCCCTTGAAGAGGTCAGAAGGCACATTATCAAAGAGGTTGGCGAGATCGATATGCTGATCAACGGAGCAGGGGGAAACTCTCCCAAAGCCACCACGCGACTGGAACAGATCACTGAGAAGGAGCTGGATCACCTGGATGACGGATTCTTCGGACTGGAGATGGAGGGTTTTCAGCAGGTCTTTGATCTCAACTTTAACGGAACGCTTCTGCCTACCCTGGTCTTTGCACGGGATATGGTGGCCAGGCAGAAAGGGGTCATATTGAATATTTCCTCCATGAACTCGTACAAACCGCTTACCAAGATCCCGGCCTATTCAGCCGCAAAAGCATCGATCAATAACTTTACAGAATGGCTTTCTGTCCATTTCGCCAGAGTGGGAGTGAGGGTCAATGCAATCGCCCCGGGATTCTTCCTGACCAACCAGAACCGGTTCCTGCTTACTGATGAAAAGACTGGAGCCCTGACAAGCCGCGGAGAGAAGATCATCGCCAATACGCCCATGGGAGTATTCGGGGAGCCTGAGGACCTCAACGGAACGGTTCTGTTCCTCCTGTCTGATATGAGTAGTTTTATTACAGGGATCTGTATCCCGGTAGATGGTGGGTACAGTGCTTATGGAGGAGTCTGAGATGATCTATTTTGAACGAGGAGCAACAGATATTGAACTGACCGACCAGGATCTGAAGAGGGGACTGGAGGAAGCATTCTCAAAAATTGGAACCAGGAAAAGAGTCCTGGCCATTCCTCCTGATATTACCCGGTATCACAGCATGGCCGGCCGCATGACCGAGATGGCCTGGGAGTATTTTGGAGAACGGCTGGTCGATGTGCTTCCTGCACTGGGAACACATACGGCCATGAGCAGTGAGGAGATAGGAAAGATGTTTGGAAAGGTACCCCGGTCACTGTTCAGGGTGCATGACTGGAGGCATGATCTGGTAACCCTGGGAGAGGTCCCATCCTCATTTGTGGACACTGTTTCCGAGGGGCGGGTATCCTACGCATGGCCCGCCCAGGTCAACAGGCTCCTGGTGCAGGGTCACCATGACCTGATCCTCTCCATCGGACAGGTAGTGCCCCACGAGGTGATCGGGATGGCCAATTATAACAAGAATATCCTGGTGGGAACCGGAGGTAAGGAGGGGATCAATAAGAGTCATTTCCTTGGTGCCGCCTATGGAATGGAGCGCATTATGGGACGTGCAACAACACCGGTCCGAAGTGTGTTGAACTATGCCTGGGAACATTTCGCGGCAGAACTGCCCGTTCTGTTTGTACAGACCGTTATTGGACGAAACCAGGAGGGAGCCCTGGTGGTCAGGGGACTATATATCGGAGATGATGAAACCTGTTTCATGAAGGCTGCAGAACTCTCATTGAAGGTAAACTTCCAGATGCTTGACGAACCCCTGCAAAAAGTTGTGGTCTACCTGGATCCGGGGGAGTATAAGAGTACCTGGCTGGGTAACAAGAGTATTTACCGGACCAGGATGGCCATCGCTGACGGAGGTGAACTTGCGGTTCTGGCACCCGGAATAAAAGTGTTCGGGGAGGACAGGGAGATCGACAGGCTGATCAGGAATTTCGGGTACCTCTCCACAGGGGAGATTCTGGAAGCGGTGAAAAAGGAGAGTGGATTGCAGGATAACCTCAGCGCTGCGGCCCATCTTATCCATGGCTCCACTGAGGGACGGTTCACGGTGACCTATTGTCCGGGTCATCTGACCAGGCAGGAGATAGAGTCCGTACACTACCGGTACGGTGACCTGCATGAGATGGTTTCCAGGTATGATCCACACCTGCTGAAGGAGGGCCTGAACAGTATGCCGGACGGGGAGCAGATCTATTATATTTCAAATCCGGCCCTGGGCCTCTGGTCCTGGAAAGAGAAGTTTAAATCGCCCGGGAATGATTAAGATCGTTGCTGACAATAAAATTCCTTTTCTGGAGGGAGCCCTGGAGCCCGTGGCCAGGATCGAGTACCTGCCAGGAGGTGTAATATCCAGGGAGCATTTGCTGGATGCTGATGGATTGATTATCAGGACCCGGACAGAATGCAACCGGGAGCTGCTGGAGGGAACACCCATCAGGTTTATCGCGTCGGCTACCATCGGATATGACCATATTGACAGGGATTATTGCCACGAAAGCGGGATCGGGTGGACCAATGCCCCGGGCTGCAACTCCTCATCAGTAAAACAGTATATCGTTTCCGCGCTTCTCTGGTTAGCCGTAAACCGTAAAATGGATCTCCATGGGAAAACTCTGGGGGTGATTGGTGTGGGGAATGTAGGTACCAAAGTGGCCGCTGCAGCCAGGGCTCTGGGTATGAATGTATTGCTTAATGATCCCCCCAGGGAACGCAATGAGGGCAACGGGGCCTTTGTTTCTTTGAAAGATGTGATGGAGCAGTCTGATCTCATTTCACTTCATGTTCCCCTGAATCGAGGGGGATTGGATAACACCTGGCATCTTGTCAACCGGGAATTCACAGGTCATCTGAAAAAGGGTACCATTCTGATCAACTCCTCCAGGGGGAGCGTGGTTGATGAATCTGCTCTTATGGCGGGAATCCGGGGTGGCATACTATCGGACACAATCCTGGATGTATTTGAAAACGAGCCGGTTGTCAATCAAGATCTGATCGATATGATCACAATGGCCACACCACATATTGCAGGGTACTCGCTGGATGGAAAGGCCAATGGCACCACGATGTCGGTACAGGCAGTGAGTCGCTTTTTTAAACTGGGTCTCGATAGGTGGTCCCCTGGTTCGGTCCCTGAACCTGAAGCGGCCGAATTGATGGCTGATGCGTCGGGCATTCACCCGTATGATCTTTTGTGGGAGCTTTTCAGCAAGACCTACGACATATCTTCGGATGACCGGCGTCTCAGGAGCGCACTGCTCAAGTTTGAGGAACTGAGGGGTAATTATCCTTTTCGGCGGGAGCCTCAAGCCTATTCAGTAAGGCTTTTCCAGGGGGATACAGGGACCAGGACAATACTGGAGGAACTGGGATTTGAAGTATTGGCTGACCAGTGTATGTAAAACAAATTAAAACGAAACAACAGATATGAAAACTAAAGCGGATATCGGATTGATCGGACTGGCAGTGATGGGTGAGAACCTGGTGTTGAATATGGAAAGGAACGGATACACAGTAGCGGTATTCAATCGCACAGTCGAGAAGGTGGACAGATTTATAAATGGAAGAGGAAAAAATAAGAATTTCATGGGAGCGCATTCCATTGAAGAGTTCACAGGTTCCCTCGCGCGCCCGCGGAAGGTGATGCTGCTTGTAAAAGCGGGTCAGCCGGTGGACGACTTCATCGAGATGCTTCTGCCCCACCTTGAAAAGGGTGATATCATAATTGATGGTGGTAACTCACATTTTCAGGATACGATTCGCAGGACCCGGTATGTGGAAAGCAGGGGACTGCTCTATATTGGTACCGGGGTTTCCGGAGGAGAGGGGGGCGCACTGCTGGGGCCGTCCATTATGCCGGGCGGATCGGCTGATGCCTGGCCACATGTAAAAGGGATATTCCAGACCATTTCGGCCAAGGTGGAAGACGGAACGCCGTGCTGTGACTGGGTCGGAAATGGTGGTGCAGGCCATTTTGTTAAAATGGTGCACAACGGGATTGAATATGGCGATATGCAGCTGATCAGCGAAGCCTACAACCTGATGAAGAGCCTGCTGGGGATGAGTGCGGATGAGATGCACGATGTATTCAGGGACTGGAACTGCGGAGAGCTGGACAGTTACCTGGTAGAGATTACCCGCGATATCCTGGGATTCCGGGATGAGGATGGGGAGCCTCTTCTGGAGAAGATACTGGATACGGCTGGACAGAAGGGAACTGGGAAATGGACCGGTATCGAGGCGCTGGATATGGGGATCCCCCTGACACTCATCGGGGAGTCTGTATTTGCCAGATGCCTCTCGGCCATCAAGGAGGAACGTGTTGAAGCCTCAAAGATACTGTCCGGACCCGTCCCCTCGTACGGAGGCGACAGGAAACAATTTATCAATGATATACAGAGCGCGCTCTATGCATCCAAGATCGTCTCCTATGCACAGGGATATACCCTGTTGCGGGAGGCGGCCAAAGAGTATGGATGGGACCTGAACTACGGCGGCATTGCCCTGCTCTGGCGGGGTGGTTGTATCATCCGGTCCGTATTCCTGGGTAAGATCAAGGAAGCGTTCGATCACAATCGGGGACTGACCAACCTGCTGCTGGATCCATACTTTAAGGAGAGAGTGGAAGCTGCCCAGGAGGGATGGCGAAAGGTAGTGGCCACTGCCCTGGTGAACGGGGTCCCGGTTCCGGCATTTACAACAGCTCTCAACTATTTTGACGGATACCGGTCAGCACGGCTGCCGGCCAATATGCTGCAGGCTCAGCGCGATTATTTTGGTGCACACACCTATGAACGCACAGACAAACCGAGGGGCCAGTTCTTTCATACCAACTGGACAGGCCGGGGAGGGGATACCAGCTCCTCTACCTATTCGGTATAGCGCTCAGGCAATAAAAAAGTGGGTGCTCCTTTGAAACACCCACTTGCTTTCTTGTATATGTCAGATTTGAGATCTATCCATTGAACCCGCTATAGCGCGTGTAGTGATCCTGTGCATTGATATAGAATGCTTTGTATTTGATGTAATGGTTCCCCTTCTTGAACTCCCAGTGCACATTTTTTGCTTTATAGATCTTCCCGATACAGGCCTCAAAGATCAAAGTATAATTGATCCCGGTGACCTGTTCAGCCTCCAGTATGCTTTTGAACTCCACGCTCCTGTCGGCGAAGTGCCCGATCACGGGGAGTGAGTACTTTTTTTGTTTTCTTTTTTTCTTTGCTCCCTCATTAATGATGGGGAATCTTCTGACTTCTGCTAATTTATCCGACATAGGAACTATTTTATCACTAATACGTAAATGTATGTCAAATTGTTATGCCTGGGAGCAAATTAAGAAAAAAAATAGACCGGGACCATTGAGGTTTTATTAACAAATAGTGTATTTTTAACACACTCTGAAGCCATAAATCTGATGAAAACCCTTATTGCTTACTCAACCACTCTGGGTTGCACAGAACAGTGTGCATCTAAACTGAAAGATGATCTTGGAGAAGAGGTGGAAATGGTCCGGATCTCCAGGCGCAGAAGGTATAACCTGCAGCAGCATGACACCATTATCGTTGGTGGATCTATCCATGAAGGAATGATTCAACGCTCGGTACATAAATTCTGTGAAAGTTATCTGAATATTTTGCTGCAGAAACAGGTAGGCCTGTTTGTCTGTTGTATGGATCCTGATGCCAATGAACAGGAGCTTATCGACCGTGCCTTCCCACCCGAGCTGGTGGAACATGCACTGGCCAGCGGATTTTTCGGAGGGGAATTAAATATCAAAAAAATGAACCTGTTGCAAAAGATCATGACCCGGAAAGCAGCACGTCTTCAAAAAGAGCCTGATATTGATTTCCACAGTATCCTCGAGTTTGCCAGGACGATCCAGGAACTGGGGTCAGACGACAACTTCGATGGTCCCATCGTACACATGTAATGCCGGACCGGTAAGGTAAACATCAGTGAAGTGGAAAGGCTCCCCGTTCTCGAAGGAGACATTCAACTGCCCCCCCCTTGATTGCGCCTGGAATGAAGTTGTTCCATTCCCGGTATGGCAGGAGGTGGCAATGGCAGATGCAGTAACACCTGTACCGCAGGACCAGGTTTCCCTCTCTACGCCTCGTTCAAAGGTCCTTACCGCTATGTTCCCCGGATGGGGTCCGGTTTCCACAAAATTGATATTTACTCCCCCACTGCCGAACCTTTCCTGGTGCCTGATCATGGCCCCTTCAGCTTCAACATCGATCTTCTCCAGGCTCTTAACGAATTTTACAAAATGAGGAGAACCGGTATTCAGCAGGTATCCATCCTCTAACCGGTCAATTCCCGATACATCCAACAGCCTCAGCCGTACTTCGCCGCTGGAAAGTATGGTGGCGGTGTGAATACCGTCAATGCCTTCAAATTCAGTCTTTGTGTCAACGATTCCCAGGTGGTTCGCAAAAAGGGTGATACAGCGTCCGCCGTTCCCGCACATGGTGCCTTCACCACCATCCGCGTTGAAGTACCGCATGTAAAAATCACACCGGTTGCTCTCCATGAGGATGATCAGGCCATCGCCACCTATACCGAATCTCCTGTCACATAGCTGGTTGATTTTCCCGGGATCTAAAAGTAAACCATCCGTACCTCTCCCGTCGATCATTATAAAGTCATTTCCGGTTCCGTGATATTTAGAAAAGTGAACAACCATAACGGGTTACGTGTTAAAAAATGTTAAAAGCGGTCCGGATGAACGCTTTGTACTCATTTCAAGTTGTTATTATAACAGATAATCCTGTAAATGCATGACATTTGTAGGATATTATGCATTGACAAAGGTATTAATTAATATACATAGAAAAATGAAAGCGAAAAGATTCCTGGGTCTGTTTGTAGTATCGGTCCTGGGTGCACTGGTTGCAGTTATTGTTTACGCAAAGCTGTTTCAGCCAGCACCGGTCATGGTGGAAGTCCCGTCTGAAAACAGGTTTCAGTACGCCAGTTTCCCGGCAGCAGGGGGAGCAGAAACGCCTGATTTCAGATCCGCGGTGGAGAAGTCAATCGGAGCGGTGGTTCATGTGAAAACCAAAATGTACAGAGAGTACCAGGTCAATCCACTCTATGAGTTCTTTTTCGGTGAACAGCAAGGCAGGGGCGAAGCTCCTCCCTTACTGGGTTTTGGCAGCGGGGTTATCATTTCTAACAAAGGGTACATTGTCACCAACAACCATGTGATAGATGGATCGGATGAGATCGTTGTCGTACTGAACAACAAAAAGGAATATGATGCCAAATTAATCGGAACCGACCCTTCCACTGACGTGGCATTGCTAAAGGTGGATGCGGATGACCTGGAATATCTGACCTTTGGGAACTCGGATGCGCTTCAGTTGGGCGAATGGGTACTGGCCATAGGTAATCCCTTTAACCTGACAAGTACGGTCACCGCTGGAATTGTCAGTGCCAAAGCAAGGAACATACCGTTGAACCGGGAGCAGGAATTTAGCATTGAGTCCTATATCCAGACCGATGCAGCCGTGAATCCGGGTAACAGCGGAGGGGCCCTGATCAATACCAGGGGTGAACTGGTGGGGATCAATACAGCCATTGCCACGCGTACGGGGTACTATTCCGGTTATTCATTTGCAATCCCGACATCTATCGTTGAAAAGATAGTGGAGGACCTGATGGAATACGGGGCTGTTCAAAGGGCCATCCTGGGGGTTGAGATCAGGGATGTGACCGCAGAACTGGTAAGGGATGAACACCTGGATGAGATAGAGGGCGTCTATGTGGTTCATGTAAGAGATGAGGGAGCAGCCAAGCAGGCCGGAATCAGGGAAAAAGATATCATTATCTCCATTGACGACAAAAGAGTAAACAGCTCTTCGGAGCTCCAGGAGGTGGTCTCAAAATACAGGCCGGGAGCGAAGGTCCGGGTTGTGATCAAAAGGGATGGCAGTTTGAAACAATACGACCTGGTTTTACGTAGTCTTGAGGGCAGCACCGAGATTATAAAGCAAGATAATCTGATGGAGTTGCTGGGGGCCACCTTTGAGCCGCTGAGTGAGAAAGAGAGGCAATCTCTGGGAATAAGCAACGGAGTGAAGGTAAAATCTGTCAGACAGGGTAAATTTAAGAAGGTGGGTATAGATGAAGGTTTTATTCTGACTTCAATAAACAAAAGACCTGTGAGCAGTGTTAATGATATTGAATCTATTCTGAAGGATTCGGAAGGAGGGGTTATTATTGAGGGCTTGAACCGAAAGGGATCGCACTCCTATTACGCATTTGGGAGGTAGGGTTACCCATTACCATTAAAATTATCCTTATTTAAATTGACTAAAGATAAATAAGCATCTAAATTTGCAGAGATTTTTTTTTCTATTCATTTGATTTGAGAAGTAGTACATGAGACAGTTAAAGATCACAAAATCCATTACCAACAGGGAAAGTGCTTCATTGGATAAGTATTTACAGGAGATTGGTAAGGAAGAGTTGATCACTGTTGAGGAAGAGGTTGAATTGGCTCAACGGATCAAAAAGGGCGATCGTGCTGCCCTTGAAAAACTCACACGTGCAAATCTGAGGTTTGTCGTTTCAGTTGCCAAGCAGTATCAGAACCAGGGATTAAGTTTACCGGACCTTATTAATGAAGGTAACCTGGGACTGATCAAGGCTGCTGAGAAGTTCGACGAGACCAGGGGTTTTAAATTCATCTCCTACGCTGTTTGGTGGATCAGACAATCGATCCTTCAGGCACTTGCAGAACAATCGAGGATCGTTCGCCTTCCACTGAACCAGGTTGGTTCACTAAACAAGATCAACAAGGCGTTTTCGAAATTCGAGCAGGAGAATGAAAGAACCCCCACCCCGGAGGAGCTTGCTGAGGCATTGGACCTTCCCAAGGAGAAAGTGGCAGACACACTCCGAGTTTCGGGAAGACATGTATCTGTTGATGCACCCTTTGTCGATGGTGAAGACAACAGTCTTCTTGATGTATTGGTGAACAATGATTCACCCAATGCAGACAACACACTTATCAATGAATCTCTATCCCGCGAAGTAGACAGGGCCCTGGCCACGCTTACTGAAAGGGAGAGGGATATCATTAAACTTTTCTTTGGAATTGCCTGTCAGGAGATGACATTGGAAGAGATTGGCGAAAAATTCGGACTGACCCGCGAACGTGTGCGTCAGATCAAGGAAAAAGCGATACGCAGACTCCGCCATACTTCCAGAAGTAAACTGCTGAAGACATACCTTGGTTAAGAAACATAATCTGATTTTGAAGCGGGGTTGCCGGATGGCAGCCCCGCTTTTTTTTACGGTCCAGAAAGTCAGTTTGATTCCTCCTTTTTTGTGAGCAGTTCCTGGAGAGCATACATCTCATCCCGGTGCCGGGCAGCCTCTATAAAGTCAAGTTCTCTGGCCGCTTTCTCCATCTGTGATTTTGCTTTGTCAATGGCCTTTTCCAGTTCTGGTTTACCCATGTACCTGACCACCGGATCAGCTGCAATATCACCTTTGCCCTGACCGGCATAGGCGCTTTCAATCCTCTTTTGTTCCGCGCTCCGGTCAAAAAGGTTGCGGGTCGATTTAATGATCTGCATGGGTGTGATCTGGTTCAGATCGTTGTAATTCAGCTGTTTGGTTCTTCGACGGTTGGTCTCATCAATGGTTCTTTGCATGGACCCCGTAATATTGTCCGCATACATGATCACCTTTCCGTTCAGGTTTCGTGCAGCACGTCCTGATGTCTGCGTAAGTGAACGCTCCGATCTGAGGAAACCCTCCTTGTCAGCATCCAGGATGGCAACAAGGGAAACCTCGGGCAGATCCAGCCCCTCGCGCAACAGGTTGATCCCAACAAGTACATCAAAAGTCCCTTTCCTGAGGCCTTCCAGGATCTCAACCCTGTCCAGGGTATCTACATCCGAATGGATATAACGGGTACGGATATTCAATTTGATCAGGTAGCTGGTGAGCTCCTCGGCCATTCTTTTTGTCAGGGTGGTTACAAGGACCCTTTCATCCTTATCAATGCGCTGGTTGATCTCACCGATAAGGTGGTCAATCTGGTTCACGCTGGATTGTATCTCAATGGAAGGGTCAACAAGCCCGGTTGGCCGGATCACCTGTTCCACTATCACTCCTCCGCAACGCTGCAATTCATAGTCGGCCGGTGTGGCGCTCACAAAGAGTGTTTGGCCGATGATGTTTTCAAATTCATTAAACCGAAGGGGCCTGTTATCCACTGCGGCAGGTAGCCTGAATCCATACTCCACCAGGTTCTTCTTCCTGGAAAAGTCACCTCCATACATGGCATGAATCTGGGGAAGCGTTACGTGACTCTCGTCAATCACCGTGATAAAATCCTCCGGGAAATAATCCAGCAGGCAGAAGGGCCTGGTTCCGGGTGGACGTCCGTCAAAATACCTGGAATAATTCTCAATTCCCGGGCAATATCCCAGTTCCCTGATCATTTCAAGGTCGTAGGTAACCCGCTCCTCGATCCTTTGTGCCTCAATAAGCTTTTGCTCCCCTTTAAAGAAATCCACCTGTTTCACCATATCATCCTGTATCTCCTCTATGGCCGCTTTTGTGCGTTCTTTTGAGGTGATGAATATATTGGCAGGAAAGATCACCACCTCGTCATGTTCCTCAATCGTATTTGCGGTTACAGGATGGATCGATTTGATGGAGTCGATCTCATCCCCCCAGAATTCCACGCGGTAGGCAAGATCCGTATAGGCAAGGTGGATATCAACCGTGTCTCCCCGGACCCTGAAGGTTCCCGGCTTAAAATCCACCTCGTTTCTGGAATAGAGCCCATCCACCAGTCTCCTGAGAAAAACATTGCGGCTGATCATTTCGTTTTTCCGGATCTTGATGGTGGATTTATGAAAATCATCAGGATTCCCGATGCCGTACAGGCAGGAAACTGAAGAGACCACCACCACATCCCTTCTTCCGGAGAGCAGCGACGAGGTTGTACTCAGTCTCAGTTTCTCGATCTCATCATTGATGGAGAGATCTTTTTCAATATAGGTATCTGTTACAGGAAGATAGGCTTCAGGCTGGTAATAGTCATAATAACTGACAAAATACTCTACGGCATTCTCCGGAAAGAATTGTTTGAACTCACTGTAAAGCTGGGCTGCCAGTGTTTTATTGTGACTGAGTACCAGTACCGGACGGTTCAGTTCACGGATTACATTGGCCACCGTAAAGGTCTTCCCCGAACCGGTTACACCCAACAGGGTCTGAAACTGTTCACCGGCCCTGAATCCTTCAACAAGCTGATGGATGGCATCAGGTTGGTCCCCTGTGGGCTTGTAATCCGAAGTGAGCTTGAAATCCATTTTACCAGGTGAATTCTACATATACGGGAAGGTGATCGCTGGGGCCTCCATAGTATTCTGTTCCGCCGTAGGTAGCAGAGGGAAGATCCTCATCATAGGTTTCACTATGGAAAAGCATCCAATCCTCCTTCAGAATATGGCCGCCTTCATATTCCGTGGTTAATCCGTGTTCCTGGTTCAGCAGATTGTAGGAGACGATGATCTGGTCCAGCATAATCCAGCTTCCCCTGAAATTGTAACTTCCAACACCTTCAATATTGTGAAGATCGTAGAAAAGGTTATACTGATCTCCCATTTCAATGTTATGCCTTTTATTCAGGGCCGACAGTCCGCTGATAATGCTTCGGTTGGTGGGCTCATCATTAAAATCGCCTAAAATGATCACCTTATAATCCGACTCCCTGGCCATCAGCAGATCCAGCTGCTTGCGAAGTGTAATGGCCGAGTACATTCTCTGTCTTTCAGTCTCCTTATTTCCGCCACTCCTGGATTTCCAGTGATTTACGAAAACATGGAGAGGTGAACCATCCGGACCCATCCCGTACACATGAAGGATACCCCTGTAGGGGTAACCCGGGTTAACCGGATCGGAAATGGGTACGTATTCATGTGATTTGTAATTAAAAAGATCTGGTCTGTAAAGCAATGCACACTCGATCCCCCTGGGATCCTGGCCATCCTCATGAATGATTTCATATCCGCCTTTCCTGAGTCCGCGTTCACCGGTCAGCTCTTCAAGCACACTCCTGGTTTCAATTTCGGAAAGGCCGATCAGGCCAGGCATCTCCTCTCCGGGCAGGGACGTAAGTACTTTTGCAAGGTCTTTCAGCTTCTTCTGATACCTTTTGTAGGTCCACTCCTTTGCCCCGGAAGGCGTGAATTCATCATCATCAGTCAGGGGAGAATTAATAGTATCGAAAAGGTTTTCTGTATTATATGAAACCACAAGGAACGAATTTACGTTCTTTTGTGAGAAGGTAGGTTGTATAGCGATAAATAAAAGTACAGTCAGAACGGCTCTGTTTTTCATGGGCGCTGGATAGATTACATTACAAAGATATCAAACATAATGGGACAAAAACAGGATGAACTGTTAAAGCGGATCCATAAACTGGTAAAGCAAAACCGCGACCTTTATGATAAGAATGAGAAGCTGCAAAAATTTGTCAATGAGCTTACAGGGCAGTTGGATAGGATGAAGATGCGCCTGAAAAAGTCAGGTGACGGTCTGAAGGGGGAAAGTGCACATGAGCCGGCAGGACGGATCAGGAAATTTAAGATGGCCACCGTTCTTTTTGCCTATATCTCGGGTTTTAAAGAGCTTACCGATAACGTTTCGTCAGAGGAGGTCATGGATCAGCTGGATGAGTTGCTGATCGAATTCAATCGTATACTTAAAAAGTATAAGATACAAAAGATCAAGACAATAGGTGACACCTATATGGCGGCGGGTGGCATCCCGTTGAAAAATATCACCAATCCCATTGATGTAGTGATGGCAGGCCTGGAGATGAACATCTACCTGAACCAGCTCAGACGTATCGACGGAAAACGTTACTGGAACCTGAAACTGGGCATTCATACCGGACCGGTAACAGCTTCAATCGCCGGGAGAAAGAAGGTTACCTATGACATCAAGGGTGATACAGTCAATATTGCCCATCGTATACAGGGTGTGGGGGAGAGCGGTAGGATCATGATTTCGGTGATGACCTATGAACTGGTAAAGGAGTTCTTTGTTTGTGACTACTTTGGGAAGATCCCGGTTAAATACAAAGGGGACCTGGAGATGTTCGTGGTCAACGGGATCAGGCCGGAGTTCTCCATGAAAGGGCGGGGTGTGATGCCAAATGCACTGTTTGACACGAAATTCAAACTGATCCAGTTTACAGATATCCAGGAGATGATCCTCGACAGGCTGGAGAAGGAACTCCCCGGGTACCTTTACTATCACAATGTAAAGCATACTGTGGATGTGGTGACAGAGGTGGAACTGATCGGATGGGCCGAAGGATTGGGAGATGAGGAAATACTGCTATTGAAGACAGCAGCACTATTACATGATGCAGGGCACACCATTGATTATGATGAACATGAGTATCAAAGTACGCAACTGGCAGAGAAGATCCTTCCGGGTTATGGCTATTCAGAGGAACAGATTGATAAGATCGGCAAAATCATTATGTCTACCAAATTGCCACCCAGACCCTCTGATATCTACCAGGAAATTATCTGCGATGCCGACCTGGATTACCTGGGGAGAAGTGATATGATCCCGGTTTCCAATACACTCTACAAGGAGTTGCACGATCAGAATAAAATTGGCTCCCTGAATGAATGGAACAAGCTGCAGTTAAAGTTTATATCGGGCCATACCTACTTCACCAGGACAGCCAGGAGCCTGCGGGAAGTAAATAAGCAGAAGCAGATTGAACGCATCCAGAAACTGATCACGGACGACTGATCAGGTCCCGGGTCATTAATAGTCCGAATATTCAGTTGGATAAAGCATATATACGGTAATATGGGACACGGTATTCTGATACCTCTCCATATCCCTCATTCTCAGCCATTCCGGGTGATTGCCGAAAGTATCCCAGTTCTTACTCTGGGCGGTGGTGTCAGCATGAGCGACCATGTACATCAGGTGCGGCATTTGCGCACTGGAGAGTACATCGCAAAAGAAGACCGGATTGAATTTCAACTCCTGGAACAGTGCAGCTTCACCTTCGTTGAACATCTCCACCTTCAGTTCGTGGAGTTTTTCAGTCGCGCTCTGATAACTCCGGAGCTCGTATACTCTTACAGCCCTCGGGGTGGTCAGATCGGGAGTGGCAAGCTCAGGAACAGAACTCATGGCCTTGAGGATGAAGCTTTCGATACGGGTGTAGGGTGGATGATCGAATGATGCGTCTATATATGCCTGGCCGGATTGCATGTATACGGAATCCCCAGACAGCACACCGGGAAGGCTTTCAATCTGATTCAGGGATTTGAAGGGTGTGATGACGATCATATAATCACTCGTTTCATTTAACTCTTCAATGGGTTTTAATACACCAACATTCTCTATTCCTGCCCTGTGAAGTGCCGGTAGCAGTGCATTCTGGAAATAATCATCCAGCATTACTTCCTGTTCCGGACTTTCATAATTATAGATCTTCAGCTGGAAGTAGTCTCTTTGGTATTGTTCAGTCTGTTTTGCGTCGGTCTTGGTCTGTTCGCCTGTTTGGGTGCAGGAGGTCATGCAGATTACCGTAAAAGTCATCAATAATAATGTAGCTCTTTTCATTGGATGGGTTGTTGGTTTCTATTTAATTGGTTTTTTTTGGCAGCATCGGGAACAATCTGAGCAACTCTTCTTCACTGGGTTGCCTGCCGTACTCACAGACCTCGAAACCCTCAGCGTGCTTGACTGTTTTGCCTTTTTCTCCATACCACTTAACAAGACATTCACGGAGGGTAGCATCAGGAGTAAACGATCTTCTCCTGGCCAGGAAGGCTAACCTTCCGGCTTCATCCTCAGGAACCTGGTCCAGCGTGCCCGCGAGCCATGGAAGCCAGTCAAACTGCTGACTTTCATGGGCGGCCAGTGCATAGATCTTTTGATCAAAAACATTATCGATGTCAATGGCAACATCCGGTTCAAATGGGTTTGGTTTCTGGAACCCGTCCTCAGAATACAGAAACACAGGATTATTTTTCAGGGCTGGCACATCGGGGGCTATGTTGGGGACAACTACCATGAAAGCTGCATCCTGCATCAATATGCCCGTATACCTGTGGTCCGGGTGGTAATCGTTGGTCCGGGGACCAATCACAATATCGGCGTTCCAACTCCTGATCTCACGGATCACCTTCAGGCGGTTCTCCAGGGTGGGCATCAGTTCACCATCATGATTATCCAGGACCACATACTCCTTGATGCCAAATCTTTTTCCTGCCTCTTTTGCTTCCGCCGTGCGTATCTTGGCCAGCGCTCCACCTCCCATGGAGTAGTGGCCTGCGTCCCCGTTGGTAAGAGAGACAAATTTTACATTGTGCCCCATTCTGGCAAACAAGATGGCTGTACCACCCGCATCTGCATCACAATCATCCGGATGAGCACCCAGTACAACGATATTTAAAGGTCTGTCCTGTGCAAACACGAATGCTGCCATCAAGATAAGGCAAAGCGAGAAAACAACTCTTTTCATTCGTTTCATATTTTATATCTCCTGGTTAAATTAACTTCATCGCTTCGGGATCCCACTGAACAGGGTGCCCGCTGTAATAACTTTCATTGGCCAGCAGGGCGGCACCTGCAGCCCGCAGACCAAAAGTGGGATCTTCGATGATCTCCCCCTCTCCGCGTATCCCCTTGAAGAAGTTGTTAAAATGATCATAGTGAGCTCCCTTGTAACCACGCGGTGCTTCCCAGCTGGTCTCCCCGATATTCAGATCTTTGGATCGCTCATCTGCGAACATCTTGTCGTAGGCGGCTATGATTTTTTTCTGGTTCTCCTCGGTATGAGCGATCAAGGCGTATCTTTCCGGTTTCATCCCCAATTTAGCCCGGACCAGTTTGACACTGTCCGATCCCACCTCAAGTTCACCTTCTGTACCTACCAGCCGGAATCCGCCTCCGCCTCCGTTCCCTGCAATGAAATTGACCCGGAATGCGGCGTTGAAAGCTGCATGCGTTTTAGTTTCCGGGTAATCATACAGTGTGATGCTCACATCAGGCACATCCCTGCCGTCCTTCCAGTAACGGAGTCCCCCGGTTGCCTGTGCCCTTTCCGGACCATGGGAACTCAGGATAAAATTGAGCGTGGAGAAGGCATGTACAAAAAGGTCGCCGGCAACCCCGGTGCCGTAGTCCCTGTAATTTCTCCACCTGAAGAACCTTTTGAGTTCAAATGGCACCTTGGGTGCATTTCCCAGGAAGGTATCAAAATCAACTGTTTCCGGTGTTGCATCAGGTGGAATGGGATATTGCCAGGCACCTTCAGAGGAGTAGCGGTCGTTATACATATCAAGCATGACAAGCTCTCCGATAGCTCCATCCTCATATAGCATTTTTGCTTTTTCATTTCCAAGCGAGGACATGCCCTGGCTTCCCACCTGCATGATCCTGCCCGATTGTTTGTGTGCCTCGATCACTTCATGACCCTCTTCAAATTTCTGAACCATTGGCTTCTCGCAGTAGACAGCCTTTCCTGCTTTAAGCGCATCCAATGTGATCCGCCTGTGCCAGTGGTCGGGGGTGGCGATAATCACTGCATCCACATCATTCCGGTCCAGGATCTCCCTGTAGTCCCTCGTTGTGAAAATATCATCTCCCCAGAGCTCCTTTGCCCGGGCGTGCCTGCCTGTATAGAGGTCACAGGTTGCCACCAGCTTTACACCAGGTACCCGGAGGGCCGTAATGGTATCATTGATTCCCTGGATACCCGTACCAATCAGGGCCAGGTTGATATTATCGTTTGCTGCAAAGGATGCAGGCACATAAGATCTGGAGTCCAGAAACAGTCTTTGCCTGTAACTTCCTGAAAGTACGGTGGGAGCTGCTGAAACAGCGGCGGTACCGAGCATAGCTTTCTTCAGAAAGGATCTTCTCGAGTTTTGATTATCAGAAGTTTTCATGATGATATGGAATATGTTATCAGTTTAAATGGAGTTTTTTGTATTTCTCCATCTCAATCCGGGCAATTTTTCCCGTGGGCCTTCTTCCGCAGAAGAACTCCTGGAGGTCAAAAATGTTTCCTGTGGTGCTGGGCACATCCAGTTTTTTGGGGTAGACAATCTCTTTCATAGTTCAGGAATTGGAGAGGTGTCAAATTAGAAAATAAATCCTGTTCTAAAAAATAAAACAAAAAAAAGCCCCAAAATATATGCCCGGGGTTATAAATTAAAATGACTACCTTATCCCTGAAACCAACTACAGTAAAAAAGAGATGAAACTACATTCTGAAAGTATACCTGCAGCTATCAGGCGGCGAAGTTTTATAAAATCAGCTGGAATGGGCGTATTGGGAGTAGCAGGGATGGGTGCCCTCTCCTCTGCAGAATCTGGTTATAGTGAAAAAACGCCTTCGCGGCCCAGGGAAGAAAGGTTGAAGCAGATGGCCTCGAACAGCTATGCAGTCAACCAGCTTTTTAAAATGCGCACCTACGGCTCCAGAGCTGAGCGCCCGGAGACAACTGAACTTAAGGCCAGGTATGGAGAGATCACGCTTCTGGACTTCCCCCAGTTCACCCTTGATACCTATCCCGGCGTCCCTGCGATGGATCTCTGGTCCTCGCTGTTCGGAGATATTTCCGACGATACGATGTTCAGCAAGTTTGAAAGAAACGGGCGATCCTATCCGGGTGATTTCGATCCCGGTGCTCCCTCAGCCAGGGGATACCTTGATAAACTTGCGGATAAAATTGCCAGGAGCGGAGTTAAGGCAGTGCATATATCCAACAATGCCCCGCGTAATATTGCTGATCTGGATGAGGAACAGAGAAAGGAAGGGATCAGGGTGGCCAAACTTTGGCTGGATGCTGCCAGGCACATTGGAGTTCAATCGATGCGTGTAAATACAGGAGGTCCCCGGATCATCCCTGCATCGGTCATCCAGGGCGGATATCCTCAAAACCTGGAGATCGTGCCCTATTTGAAAAATGCCATTGAATCGTTCAAAGAGATGGCTGATTATGGTGAAAAAGTGGGAGTCAAGGTTACCATCGAGAACCACTGGGGACTGGCCGCAAACCCTATTAATATCAGGATCATCATCAATGAAGTGAACAGTCCGTTCTGTGAAGCTTCTCCCGATTTTTGTAACTGGGAACATGAATATATGCTATATAACGGTCTTGAAGTCCTCATTCCAATGGCCGGTTCAATGTGTCATGCCAAACGGTGGACCAGGTTTCCCGATGTGGATATTGCCCGCTGTGTCAAGGTGCTTAATGATGGGGGGTATAAGGGGTATATTTCGACAGAATATGAAGCCGGAGGAGACCCGGTTGCAGGTACATTGCAGTTGCTGGGCGATGTTGTTGACGCACTGAATTAAAGTTGCCAGAGCTATATTTGTTGAATAATCAGGATTCAAATAATCTCATATCGGTATGACAAAAAACAGACACATTAAGTCGGTACCCATATTCCTGGCTTTCCTTGTAATGGGTTTCGGAGATGTATCCGGACCTCTTACCAGCCAGTTACAGACCGATTTCAGCCTATCAAATTTCGAAGCCGGACTTGTAACATTCATGGCTTTTATCATGTTCGGACTGCTTTCCGTTCCGATGGGACTGTACCAGGACCGCAAGGGAAGGAAGCATATGCTCATGCTGGGATTGCTCGCGGCACTGGTTGGAATGGTCCTGCCCATTATTGGTAATTATGAATCCTTTATCTTAATACTGGGAGGATTGCTCTTTCTGGGAACCGGGGCCACCATGCTACAGGTCGCGGGAAATCCAATTATGAGGGACGTTTCTCCCGAAGGGAAATACTCAAGAAATCTCTCTTATGGCCAGTTTGTAAAGGCGATTGGTTCACTTTCCGGTTCGCTTATTCCAATCCTGGCTGCCAGGTACTGGGGACTGGACTGGAAGGTGCTGTTCCCTGTTTACGGAGGAGTCATGCTGGTAGTGGTGGTGATCCTGGTAGCCACCCGGATTGAGGAGAAGGCCGTTAATGAGAAACCGGCTACCCTGAGATCCTGTCTGGGATTGCTTAAGGATCCCTTTGTACTGCTGATGGTCATTGGGATCTTTCTGTATGTTGGGTCCGAAGTAAGTATGAGTGCCAAGCTGCCCAATTTCCTGGAGGCCAAATTTGACTTCGATATCAAGGAGAAAGGCCTGCTGGGGACCCTTTTCTTCTTCATTTCGCTGATGACCGGCAGGTTCCTGGGCGGTGTGATCCTGAACTGGCTCTCCCCTAAAAAATTCCTGATCTCCACCACTATCTTATCGATTGTAGGAATAGCAGGCCTGTTTGTTGTCCCTGACCAATTCCTGGCTTTCGTTTCGATTTTCGTTATCGGTCTCGGATTTGCCAATATTTTTCCGCTCATTTTTTCAATTTCGGTGGATAAAATGCCAGAAAGAAGCAATGAGATTTCAGGATTGATGGTGACAGCGATCATAGGAGGTGCCATAGTGCCGATCCTGGTCGGGGGTGTGGCCGATCTGCTTGGCCTGATGGCAGGCTTTGGGGTTCCGGCCCTCTGTATGTTTTATATTCTCTTCATAGCAACACGATCTTCAAAAGCATAATCCAATGGATATATATGGAGACAAAAGGGTGGTCCTCACGCTGGATGCAGGGGGGACAAATTTTGTGTTCAATGCCTACAGGGGTGGTAAGGCCATTTTAAAGGGGATCAGAAAAGATGCCAATGCTGATCGCCTGGAACGGTGCCTGGCCAATATGAAAGCGGGCTTTCGAGAGGTGATGCTGGAAATCAGGGAGGTTCCCGTAGCCATCAGTTTTGCTTTCCCCGGTCCGGCAGATTATACGAACGGGATCATTGATAATTCCAACAACCTTCCGGCATTTAAGGGAGGTGTGCCCTTAAAGAGCATCCTCGAAGAGGAGTTTGGATTACCGGTCTTTATCAATAATGACGGGGATCTGTTTGCCTATGGAGAGGCGCTGGGTGGCATTTTACCTGAGATCAATGCCAGACTGGAAGCATCAGGAAGTCCCAAAAGATACCGGAACCTGGTTGGATTTACCCTTGGAACCGGATTTGGAGGCGGATTTGTCTCCAACGGCCGGTTGATTACAGGCGATAACGTTACCGCTGCCGAAGTCTGGCTTTTTAGCAACCGGCACAATCCGAACGTAAACACAGAAGATATTGTGAGTATCCGGTCGGTTCAAAGGGTTTATGCTGCTGAAGCCGGGATCGAAAACGCCGGTGAACTGGAACCCAGGGATATTTATGAAATAGCAAAGGGAGTCAGGAGCGGGAACCGGCTGGCGGCACTGAAAGCTTATGAGGAGACCGGACGGGCACTGGGTGATACCATAGCCAATGTGCTCACATTTATTGATGGTATTGCTGTGATCGGGGGTGGTATTACCGGGGCCAATGATCTCTATATGCCTGCAGTTATGGAAGAATTGAACTTCAGGTACCATCCCTCCAATGCTGATGAGCTGCCTAGACTGGTTCAGACAGTTTTCAACCTGGATGATGAAGAGGAGCGAAAGAAATTCTTTATGGACTATTCAAAAACGCTGGTTATTCCCGGGACAGGGCGAACCATTTCCTATGATCCGCTACCCAGACTGGCCATTGCCACCAGTACCAGGGGTGCCAGTGAGTCCATTTCGCTGGGCGCCTGTGCCTTTGCCCTTCAGCAAATAAGTGAATGAGGCCTTCTCAGAATCTGGTGTAGCGTTTCAGCAACTTGATCGCAACATAGGCGACAATCGATACAATGACCATGACCAGCAACCAGGGTTTGTGGATGGTCCACTCGCCGGTCGCGATCCATGTGCCTAAAACATCAAACAGAAAGAAAACCAGGAAAAGAGCGAGAAATCCATTCTTCTCCTGCTTCAACACCTTCTTCCACAGGAACAGGGCATCTGACTTTTGCCATTTCAGTTTAAAGGGGATAAATATCGGGGTGGCGGTTGTCCACTGAAGATACTCTTCGCCAAATTTCTCCCTGAGAAATTCCTCTTCGGCATACACAATCCGCTCGTAATAGATCCAGAAGATCAGGGTAAATATTCCTATGAACCACAGGTTACAGGTGAGCATGGCAATACCGAGCCACATGAAATAGTTGCCAACATAGAGGGGATTCCTGGTGACCGAATACAATCCCTTTGTATTGAGCATATCGGCGATCTGTCCCCTGTCCGTATTTCTCCCCGAAGTGTTCCTGCCGCTGTAACCCACGGCATGGATCCTGATGGCGAGACCAAGCAGGCTTACAAAAATTGCAGGCTCCTCCAGCCATTTCTGGTAGCCGTTTATTGAATCCGGACCCCCGTTCAGTTCACCCAGCACCATCAGCCCCAATCCACATACCAGCAGTATCAGGGGAAAATAACTGCGGTACCTGAAGAGAAAATCACCCTGGACTTTCAGCTCCTCTCTTAATGCCATCTCTTATTTATAAAATGCCAAAGGTAGGAAAGATATCATTTGCAGAAAAACTGACTTTCATACCTGGTTGATGATTAATCCCGTTTTAATCCATATTTCATCTCCGTTTCATTTTTAACACAATGAATTAACATATTTTTGTATCGGAAAAAAACCAACTGATTAGTGTATATGAGATTAAAATACTATTTCCTTGTTATGGCCCTGGCCCTGGTTTCATGCGAGCAGGATGCCCAGGAAACCATCCAGACCGGGGTCAAAAGCATAAAACCTGATCTGCAAACACTTCCCATGATATTGGGTGATGATAGTGTACCCTTATTAAGGAATGTTATTGATCCTTCTTTTCAGGCGGATCTCGAGCGGGTGATCAATGCCAATGCCAAATGGAAAAGGCTGATCAGCCAGCGTAAAATGGCCGTAGGCATGGTAGATCTGAGCGATCCCTACCATCCCATCTATGCCCGGATGAACGGCAATGTGATGATGTATGCGGCCAGCCTGCCAAAGATCGGTATACTTCTGGCCACCATGGATGCCCTGGAGAAGGGTGAACTGGAAGATACCCCGGAATTAAGGGAAAAGATGCGCCAGATGATCAGTAAATCCAGCAATGAAGCCGCAACCGAATTAATGGATTTGCTGGGATTCGAAAAGATTGAAAGTGTTCTTAAGGATCCAAAATATGATTTGTATGATGAAGATTACGGTGGTGGCCTGTGGGTAGGGAAAAGATATGCAAAAACAGGAGAACGGCACCCCGATCCGCTGATGGGGATCAGCCATGGAGCTACCGTTACCCAGGTATGCCGCTATTATTACCTGATGGCTTATGGTAAGTTGATCAATTATGACAGATCGAAACAGATGCTTGAGTTAATGGCAGATCCGGAATTGCACCATAAATTTGTAGCCAACCTGGAAAAAATTGCACCCAATGCCACGCTCTACAGAAAATCCGGGACCTGGAAAAATTACCATGCAGATTCCGTGCTTGTCTGGGGACCGGAGAGAAGGTATATACTTGTCGCCCTGCTTGAGGATGTTGACGGTGAAAAAATCATGCGGGACCTGGTTCTGGAAGCGGATAAATTATTAAAATCGAGATAACTTACAATTATTGGGGTTAACTTGGAAAACCCCGTGTGAATATGGCCATTCAAGGAACAGATGTAAAGCTTCTTTTTAAACGGACTTTTGATATTCGTGAAGGGGAGATGCGCAGGGCACTTCTGATGCAGTTGAATATTTTCCTTCTTATTTCCACCCTCCTCATCATCAAACCCACCATCAATTCCCTCTTCCTGACCAATGTGGGTATCGATAAACTACCCGTAGCCTTTATTTTGGTAGCTGTAGGAGCCGGAGTTATTATGTCCTTTTATTCCAGGTGGTTGAGAAATCATTCACTTCAAAAGATCATCCATTACACCCTGCTGATCTCGGTAGGTACCATCACTTTATTCGCCTGCCTGCTGCGGTTTAATTACGTGGAAACATGGGTGCTGTACCTGATTTATGTATGGGTGGCTGTGTTCGGGGTCCTCTCTGCTTCACAATTCTGGATATTTGCCAATATCGTATTCAACGCCCGTGAGGCTAAGAGATTGTTTGGATTGATTGGCAGCGGTGCCATCACAGGAGGGATCTTTGGCGGTTACCTTGCCTCTTTGCTGGCACCTGCAATAGGAAGTGAAAACCTTCTGTTTGTTGGTGCACTTCTGTTGCTTGTTTGCATTTTTGTAAACCATTCTATCTGGAAAAGCCCGGAACTGACCGACCTCTCCTTTCAAAGGCTGAAACGGCGCGTGGATAAAATGGCCGAGCGGCCTGTCCGGTTGATCAGGGACTCGAAACATCTTACATACCTGGCGCTGATAACAGTATTTGCCGTTCTTGTAGCCAGGCTGGTCGATTATCAGTTTAGCGCTATCTCATCTGCCAAAATTGCCGACGAAGATGAGTTGACCGCCTTCTTCGGTTTCTGGTTTTCCAACTTCAACATTATTTCACTGCTGATTCAGCTTTTCATTACCAGAAAGGTGGTTGGCGTTTTTGGTGTGGGGATATCACTCTATATCCTGCCGGCAGGTTTATTCATAGGCGCTCTGTCTGTACTGTTTATCCCTGGGCTCTGGTCAGCCGTGTTCATTAAATCTGTGGATGGAAGTCTGAAGCAATCCATAAACAAGTCAGCCATCGAGTTGCTGGTTTTACCGGTTCCCACGGAAATTAAAAACCAGGCCAAAACATTTATTGATGTGGTTGTGGACAGCTTTGCCACAGGACTCAGTGGAATCATCCTGATCACACTGGTCAATGGACTTGAGCTATCAGTGCGATTTATCAGCCTGACCATTATGGCACTGGTCTTTTTCTGGTTTTATTTTGGTTCAAAGGTCAGACGAGAGTATGTTTTGCTTTTCAAGCACAAGCTCAAACAATTCAGTAAGGACGGTACCGAATCGCTCGATCTCTCTGTTGAATCTGTCTATGGCGGGATCAAACAGGTACTTGAAGAGGGCACAGAGGAACAGATCCTTTACATGCTTCATCATACGGAGGATATCCGGCATGAGAAATTATTCACGAGTCTTAGAAACCTGCTAAAGCATGATAATCCGGAGATCAGGGCAGACGCATTGAGAAGGCTCTACCATTACAGGACGGAAAGTCTTGTTGAAGAGGTCAATTTGATGGTCCATGACCACGATTACCAGGTGAAAGTAGCAGCCATTGAGTACCTGATCGAACACTCTGCGGGCCAGCGAAGGAAGCTTATTGCTAAATACTTGAAGGATAAGGACTACCGTATAAGTGGTGCCACAATTCTCAGCCTGGTGAATGAATCAAGGGATAATCCTGAACTGAAACTCTTTTTTCAATTGGAACAAGTGATCCTGGAACGGATTGAAGCATTGAAATATTTAACCGATCCGGTGGAGTTGAAGTTCAGAAAAATCAATCTGCTAAGGATAGTCGGCCTGGCCGGTTTTTCACAATACTATCCTTTGATAGATGCATTTTTGCAATCAGCGGACGCTGATATTAAGAAACAGGCCATTTTGTCTGCAGGTCAGACTCTGGATCCCGAATTCATTGCCACTCTTCTGACACTCCTTAAGGAGAGCCAGTTTAAAGACACTTCACTGGTGGCACTTGCCAACCATGGCAGTTCAATTTTTGACACTTTCAGAGAAGAACTGGCCAGACCGGATCCTGATTATGATGTTATCCGCCAGTTCCCGAAGGTAATGGAGAGGATCGGGACCCAGAAATCGGTTAATTTCTTATTTGAAATGCTGGAATTCGGTGATGTGGATGTAAGGACAGAAACCCTGGAGTCGTTGATCCGACAGAAATTAAAATTCCCCCATCTGGTATTTAACAAGAAGCAGATTATTAAGACCATTCTGGATGAAGCCAAGCTTTATTCGGAGACCCTTTCTGCTATGTATATCCAGCAGAAAGGAATTTCAGGTGTGATGATGGTCGTGAATCGGGAGATACACTCTGAAGTTTTCGAAGCCACCCGCAAGCTCATATTGTTACTGGAGAATCGGTTGGATGAGAACCTTGAACGTATCTTTAAACTGCTCGAGTTGAAATATCCTCCTGAAGAGATTGATACAGTATACCGAAACCTGAAAAGCGATAAAACGGATTTAAGAATAAATGCCATTGAATTTCTCGATAATCTACTGGAAGTCAGTTTGAAAAAGGTACTGATTCCCATAATTGAATCGGTTACGTTGGAGACCATCACCCGGGAAACCCTTAAAAATCTGAATGTAAGGGTACCTGGTCAGCTGGATTGCCTTGAACTGTTACTCCAGGGAAAAGACAGGCAATTAAAGATGGCGGTCATTGATCTGATTGACACACTTGAACCTTCCGGTAACCATCCGGACCAGCCCATCAGTGTCTCAACCCTGCGAGCTCTTGAAATTTTGACCAGGTTAAAGGGCAAATAGGTGTATTATATCTTTCTTATTGCCCTGTCGATCCTGGTTGCCAGGGCGTTGTGATCGGAGGCAGAATTTCTTTTCAGGACATTGGACATCAGTCCTACCATATATGTGGTTCCGTCGGGATGTTCTACGATGATCACCGAGTTCATATAATTGGAAAGGTTACCCATATACTTCCCACATGTATACACCTCTTCCTCCCTGCACTGGTAGAGGCTTCCCGATTTAAAATATACAGAGGCACCAGTGAGGGCTGCCGATGAGGCATACCTGATACGTGCAGCAGTCATATAGAGGAGCCGTTTTATTTCCAGGCTGGAGGGCTCATCCACTATTTTTCCACGCTCAAGCGCAACCAGATATTTCATCAAACCATAAGGGCTTGCCGAACTGCCGCCTGAGCCAGGGACGATTTTCTTTGCCTCACCCGTAAACATGCTTCCCAGCTTCCACTCTTCCCTGCTGATCCCTGCTTCGTTGACGGGACCGTTTACCACCTCCACGGCCAGTTGCATCAGCTGACTCTTAGGGGTCATGCTAAAGTACTCATTGGCCTCTGCCTCGCTGATAAAGGGATACCTGTTTCCGAATACATGCATCAGGATGGTTTCACGCCATATTACATTGGCTGCGCCATTATTACTTGCAGATAACATATGATCGGCCCATTCGTAGAGCGTGAAGGTATCATTTTCATTGATAACCCTTCTGACCAGCTTTTTAGATACGGTATCGAAAACAGGGACTGTGTGTTCGTCATAAACGGCCCATTTGCCTCCCCTAACGACTTTATTTTTCAAGAGGGCCTGACGTTTCTCAAATGAATCAGGGTATATGCCCTTCAGTTCATTGAAGAGGCCGGCAACGACAACCAGCTTCCCAACACTTCCCGGCTGGAACTGCTTTTTTTCCTGGCTGCAGGCATACCGGATGGACCGGCCCGGTGTAATATCCAGTGCAGTGATTGAATAGCTTTCATCCAGGTTGGGGAAGATGGCACCAATGGATTTTTGCAGGACGGGATCTGGCTTTGGGAACTCGTTAAGACTGTCGCCTCTTACACCTGTCAGGTTGAGTCGGATGTCATTGATCGATAACTGTGCTCCCGCGATAGGAGGAGTTGCCTTAATCTCCCCCTTCAAGACCATCTGGAGGTAAAGCAGGCGCCTGATCCCGGTCAGACCATATCCATCGATGGGATATGCATTCAGATCTAAAGTCATCATTCCCATCAGGAACAGAAGGGACAGATATTTGAATTTTATAGCATTCATATGCGTTGTCTTAACTACAATTTTTACTGGTGATCCAATGGGATCATCATTCCTCTGTTATATTCAGGGTTGAGCGAGTTCAGGTATTCTGATGCAGCGGCATTTTTATTCTCAACAAAAGGACGTACCTGAAAAAGCCACAGATTATTATCCATGAATCCCAGTTCAATATCAAAAGGTCCCGAAGTTTCGATGCCTGGTGTATGTGGCAATTGTTTTCTGATCTCTCCGGCAATGACCCTGAGGTCATCAATCTTTTGCCTGTTCAGCACCGGTTCATTAAATACTGTATAGTGTCGCTCTGATCCCCCCGTGGAAGGAAGCCTGTTATAGGAGGGTTCCCTTGCAGGCGAAATGAGCACGTTTTCACCGTTATCCTTCAACAAATAGGTCTCGGCGGCCTGACCATCAACTGCCCCACCGGCTCCGCGGTTAAAGGCGACGGTCAGATCATTCTCCTTCTGATCACTGATACCCTTTGTAACCATTACCCCGGAGCACTCCACGTCCACCGTGGGTATGATCAGGATAGAGGGGAACACATTTTCCGGATTCAGCAGGTATTGCTGACGCCATCGGTAGCTGCGCTCTGTATAAGGGGATGCCCATACATCTCTGATTCCCTGAAGAATAGACTCATAATCCACCACATTGAACACGGTCAGGTTCAGACCGGCACCTGTAAATTCCTTCAGATCCTCCATATTGGTGTCGCTTCTGAGAAAGACGGGCTGCTTGCCTATTTCGCGGTCAAAATTGGAAATGAAACTGTTTTTCAGGTCAGTCAGAAAATCCTCCATCAACCGGATCTCCTTAATGGATTTCCGGAAGTAGTCCAGTTCTTTCAGTACATAAGATTCCACTGCTTCATCGCTTGATCCGTTCAAACGCATCTGATCTGCTCGGTCAAAGAGCCTGTTAAGATACTGCCAGTATGTAATGTCCTCTCCCGGCATGGTCAGATCGAGATGCATCCTGAAAATCCCAAAGGGGATCACAATACCGTTCACCACATGATTGGGAAAAAGCACTTTCAGTTGACCCAGGTTGGCAGCTTTAGGGCCGCACAGCACACCGGATGACCGGGCTGATATCTCACTGAGCGGGATGATCTTTTTCTGTTTCAGGTCTACCTTTTTCACCGGTACAGCGACCTTTTCCTGGCTACGTTGTTTTGCCTCAATCAATTTTTTCTCCTCCTGGCTGATTTGATCCAGAGTCGTCAGAACTACAGATCCACCGGGGGATACAGCATAAAATACAACTTGTCCTGAAAAGGCTTTCAGATCCTCCAGGTTCTGTGGTGAGAGAACGGCGTTCGGGATGCCCAGATTACGGGCCAGAAGCTGTACATGCGAGACCATGTTCCCTTCAGATACAGTAGCAATGCCTGCAACCGGTTTCAGGTCCGAGGGTGGTCTGCTAAAGACATAGATCTTATCCTTTTCAACATCAAGATCAGTGGTCTGTCCTGATACTACAACCAGCTCACCTGCGGCATACCCGGGATTCAATCCCCGGATGCCGGATTGTCCATGAATATTCATCACATGGTTCGAGTCCGGCCTGTAAGTTGCCAGGCTGTTTGCCAGCAGATCAATCAAATTACCAAAAGACAACAGCAGGGAAGATCTGACCCTGTCATCGATAAAACCGTTAGCCAGCGGTTCAAACCCACCGAATCTTTCCACCTCCTCATTATAATGGGCCCTGAACATTCCTGTTCCCCATTCAGTGAGCCTTCTTCCTGCTTCAAAGAAATCCAGTAGGAACTCCAGCGGGACCTCTTTGTTTTGAGGTGGCCGGACCATCGTGGCGAGTTGCTCCCATTCCCACATTTCTATGTAGCCACAACCCGCACAGGCCATACCCAGGGATGAGATGATTTCGAGCTGCGACTCAAGACTCATTCCGCTTATATTCGATGATTCCCTCATGAGAAGTTGTTCAACTGCAATGGAGAGATCCATGGAAGCCATCCCTTCTCCGGGGTTTTTTAGCGAAAGGGCCTCTTCCCTCAACATATAAAGTATATGCGAGAGTATCTCTATTTTTTCATCTTCTCTGTCCGTTGTGCCATAATCAACGAGTGCTGCAAGGAGTTCTTTACAGAGAGCAGATTCAGGCGACAACTGTTTGAGATATTTATTGAGTGAGTTCAGATCAACCGGTTTATAAAGTGTTCTCATGTCACTGATCAGTCTGTCAAACTTTACCAGCAGATCTTCATCCAGTTTACTTTTATGACTCTCCCTGAACTGCTCCACCTTTTGCACGTCGTAACTATCGGGCTGACCGTGAATTTTTACCCTCAGATCCAGAAACGGGGGAAACGTATCAGAAATAATCTTTGAAAGAGAACGTATATTCTGTGTGAGGTTATCATCGCCCAGATGAGGGACATCCTTCATCGATTGCCTGATCAGAAACCAGTTCTCTTCGATTGCCCGGTCATCAGCCAGCAACCATTTATAGAATTCCACACCCCAGCTGGCTTCGTCCTCGGCCTGGTAGGCTCCCCTGTAAAACTGGGCTTTTCTGAGTATCCATCCATTGTCCACGGATTGAAGGTATTTTTCAAGCTCATACTGTTTGATCCGTGAATGATAATTCTCCTGGTCCCAGAAATCCGGCAGTGGAGTCGTAGCAAGTATCTGTCCCAGGAATATATGATTGCTGGCTGATAAAGCATTGACTTCATCCTTGTGCCTGGCCCTTTGAACACCTCCGGGTTCGGGACATCTTTCCTGGGGAGGCAGGATGGTTCCGTCTTTGCAGTACCACCTGATCTCTTTGTAGGGTCCCCGGGTGTCGGCTTTGTAGGCTGCAATCCTTCTCTGGATCTCCGTATTTGAAATCTGCTGAGAGTATGCTGGCCGTGGAAATATCAGCAGCAGGGCCAGATGTGCGATCAGCAATCTTATCAGTTTATGGATGGTATGATGTGGTTGATACATTTTCCAAAGTTAATGACCAGTTATATATTTTTATCTATGTGGCTTCATTGAATTCTTCGAAGAAGAAAGTCGAATGGAGATTTCTGTTCCTTTATCGATGACAGAGGTAACATCAATGACTCCCCCGTGAAGTGCAATTATTTTTTCTACCAGCGACAGACCAATTCCATGGCCCTTTATTCTTTTGGCGTTGTTAGCCCTGTAGAAGGGCTGGAATATAAGTTCCATCTCCTCCCCTGGAATTCCAATTCCTTTATCGGAGAAACGTATGATCAGTTCTTCGTCGTTATTGCTCAGATTTACGTCAACAGTATGATCATCAGAGTATTTACAGCCATTATCGATCAGGTTTAACATGGCGGTTCTAAGCAATAATTCACTGCCTGTGACCGTAAGTTTATCTTCATTATCAATCTCTTCTGAGAAATGTACCCTTATCGAGTACTGATTTTGTCTTTTCAGGATCTCATTTCTTGCCTGCCAGATGGTATCATCGATCCGGACCTGTTCAAAACCTGTTTCAGGAAACTCGGAACTGGTTTGAGCCAATAACAGTAACCTGTTGGAAATCTGATTCAGGTTCTTGATATCATCCAGGAGAGAGAGAATGGTATTCCTGTAATCATCATTGCTTCTTTCCTTCATCAGGATCACCTCCAGTTGCCCGGTAATAACGGTTAGCGGGGTGCGTAATTCGTGGGAAGCGTTGGCAATGAAGTTCTTCTGGGTTAAAAATGCTATTTCGAGACGGTCCAGCATTCGGTTAAAGGTTCGGGCGAGCTGCGTGAGCTCATCATTTCCCGGACCCTCATCAATCCGGCTATCAAGATTCGAAACCCCAATGGTCTCTGCCTGCGTCATGATATCGGAAATAGGCTGAAGGGCCCTTGTGGCAAAGATCCTTCCTGCAAAAAAGACAATAACCAGGCTCAGGATAAATACAAACAACAGGATCAGCCGAAGACGTTTGAGCTTTCTCAATCCGAAAATATCTGTTGCGGCTGCAAAAACCACTAACCGGGCGTTATTACTGGTATAAAACTGACCCAGGATCTCGAACGGATATTGTGAAAGATGAATATCTCCGTTGAGCCTGACATTTTTGATTAATGCTGTCGAGATATTCAGTTGTAAAATATAGTCAGTGCTGTATAAAATGTGATCCTGATTATCGTAGATCACAATCTTTTCGTTGGGCAGGCTCAAGGGATTGTTGGATTCGATCCTTTTGAGCAATTCAGCATCGATTTCGTCAAATTCAATCAACATCTGTGCAACCATGGTGGCTTTGCTTCCCAGACGATCATAGAAATCAGCCTTCCTTATACTGGCAAAAAGTAAATAGATGGTAAGGAATGATATAAAAAGTATCAGTGCAAAAATGGCAATAAACTGGTAAGACAACCTCTTTCGGATCTCCATCACGGTACGTTTATACTGTATCCCAGTCCAATTCGAGTCTGTATTAATTTGGTTTCAAAATCCTTATCGATCTTTTTTCTTAAGATATTGATGTAGACATCGATGATATTGGTTCCCGTATCAAAAGTGATCTCCCATACTTTTTCAGCAATCTCAGCCCGGGAAACCACCTTACCACTGTTCTTCATTAAAAATTCAAGCAGGGTAAACTCTTTGGAGGTCAGCTCGATGTTTTTGTCCCCCCGGGTGGCCATTTTCTTATCCAGGTCCAGGTGAAGATCACCAACAGTGATCCCGCCGGATGTTTGAATGGATCCTGATCTTCGTTTTACCAGTGCTTTTATTCTTGCCAGGAGTTCGGCAAATTCAAATGGTTTCACCAGGTAGTCGTCTGTCCCCGCATCAAAACCTACGATCTTATCTTCCATGGTCCCAAGGGCTGTGAGCATCAGGACAGGGGTGTCGATACCTTTCTCTCGAACACGCCTGCAAAGTTCGAATCCGTTGATATACGGCAATATTACATCAATGATCATCAAGTCCCAGGCTTCTTTTAATGCAAGCCTTTCCCCAATTTGTCCGTCAAAGGCCACCTGTAATTCATACCCCTGCTCCTCAAGACCCTTTTTAATAAAGTCTGCCACTTTCGGTTCGTCTTCAACTAGAAGGATCTTCATTTCCCCTTTTTATACTATAAAATTAGAAAAATCTGCTCTAAGGGACCTTTACCATAGA
>Ga0210099_1000012_pt1 | contig 124205 bp, 105 predicted proteins | sample Joice_ThreeSqA_D_4_FD_184872 | JGI IMG/M metagenome (GOLD analysis project Ga0210099, IMG submission 184872) | Wetland microbial communities from San Francisco Bay, California, USA, that impact long-term carbon sequestration - Joice_ThreeSqA_D2... | ecosystem: Environmental > Aquatic > Marine...
CCGCCAGTAGGTGATATTGAATGAAGAGGCCTCCACTCCCTTGCGGACCAGGTTGTCGCACAGGCTGTCAATGGTCAGGTAATGATTGGCATATTCAAAAAGAACCAGGACTTTCATGATCTGTCAGCTACGGGCAGCGGCTACATATAGAATTCATTGTACCTCAGTTTCCTGTTCACCAGTTTGCGCAGATGAATAAAGGCTTCGAAGGGATTCAGGTAGTATGTCAGAAGCTCCCTCAGGAACCTGTTAACCCTGGTGTCCCTGTTCATCCACGCAGGCTTGAACAGCAGGGAGAGCAGCCAGGCAAAGCGGGCTTTCAGCCTGGCATCAAGCGGCATATGGGGATAGGTGTATACCCGCCTGAAGGACTCCTCTTTAAAGAAGTTCGGATTGATCAGGTGGGTGACCCCCGTATTGTTGAGTGCACGTATATGCATGCGGTAATTCAGGGTTACCTTTTCCATATAATGGAGTTTAATACCGTTCCTGGTAAAATTCAGCCAGAGGGAGTAATCCTCCGCGGCCCGGAACTTTTCATCAAAACCCCCAACGGAAAGCAGCGTCTCCCTGTTCATAAATGCTGAGGGAGTGAAATGGATCCTGTCAGCAATCAGCAGCATACGGTATTGCGATTCGGCTGTCCGTTCCGGCCACATCAGGCTGTAGGGGAACATCTTACCCGGGAAAGATTCTACAAAATTCTTCTTCTCAAAGGTGTCCCTGTAGAGGTTGACCCCGGAAAAAAGCACCTTGATATCCGGATGCGCAGCAATATATTCCATATTGTCGGTCATATACCCGGGCTCAAAGGTATCATCTCCGGCCAGGAACTTGATCCACTCGCAGGTAGCTTCCTTCAGTCCCCTGTTCGCATTGCCGGAAACACCTGTATTGATGTCAGAGGTGATCATCCTGGTACTCAGGAACCTCTGACTGTTCCGGTTCAACCAGTCCTGGCATAATTCCACTGTATCATCGGCAGAGCAATCGTCCGTTATGATCAGCTCAATCTCTTTCCAGGTGAGGCGTGAAATACTTTCAAGGGTCTCCAGGATAAAATCAGACGAGTTATAAGTGACAACTACGACGGAGACTTCTGTGTTCATCGCTTGAATTTACTTTTTATTTTATTTACTATAAATGACTTCAGGTCCATTAACTGATTGAGCTTCCAGACGGAAAAAAGCGTGGCGGCTGACAGCACCAGAAAACCTGCAACATACCTGTAGATGACCACGGCAATAAACGCGGTCAGAAAAGAGGCGACCACCATGGAGTAGGTCAGGATCATCCTTCCGAATAACTTTGCCGGAAATGTGATCTGGTATTTCCATCTCAGTACAAATACAGAGATCATCACTGCAACTACATAGGAGATGATAAAGGAGATCCCGAGCCCGTTCAGGCCATAGAGATGGTAACAGAGCAGGTTCAGTCCCAGGATAATAGCCCCGGAAATGATCTCCAGGGTAAGGAACAACCGGCCGTGGCCCTTGGCCAGGTAGATATAACCCATCGCCCAGGAGAATGTCTTGAAATGAATACCCAGTATGGTCAGGTTTGTGAACATGAGCATGGGCAGGAACTCCCTGGTATAGAGAACCCGGATCACCAGCGGCATCATCACGATCAGCAGTGAGAGAAGCGGGGTCAGGATCAGAACGGCTGTTTCACTCTGCTGCCGCACAAGCTCCTGCACCTTGCTGTTATCACTGTGAATGCCCGAGAGGCGAGGAAAATAATCGGTTGCCATAGCCGCAAAAACGACAGCAGTGTACTGACCCACCACCCCCCAGCCGGCATTATAGAGGCCCACCACCTCAACACCTCCGTTGTGGCTGATATAGGCGTTCAGAATATACCTTGACAATGAAGCAATTAACCCGGCTATGGTCATTGAAACACCCAGCCTGACCATTCCCAGTCCTTCGGTAATGGTTTCCCGGTAGCTCATTTCTACGGGTTCGATCTTAACTTTTCTTACGAAGTACCAGGAGAGGAACAGGGCGGTAACAGCGGAGATGATCATGGCCGGCACAATACCTTTGATACCGAACCAGTAATATAATGGGATGGAAGTGACCAGGCCCAGTGCCGAACCGATCACGCTGGCTTTGGCCAGGTCCTTTAATCTCCGGGTCCCCTGAAGAACAGCAGTCTGTGCATGGCTGATGGACCCCAGGAGCAGGGTAATTGCTATCCATACAAAGGCCCATGTGTACTCCTTGTTGCCGAATGACCACTCACTCAGCAGGGGGGCAAGCGACATGGTGACAACAGCACCCAGCAATCCGGTAATCCAGGCCCACCTGCGAAGTACCGTGAGGGCCCGGGCCAGAATGGACGGATCCTCCTCGCTGTCCGCCGCTGATATATCGCGAACGGCACTGAAGGCAATCCCCAAACCTGTAATGGACATGATCAGATCCAGTGGGGCATTCAGCAGCCCCATAATGCCAACCCCCGCTGTACCCAGCAGTACAGCGACAAATTTTACCCTGACAATACCTATAAGGATCTGGAAAACCTGGACACCCCCGAACAGGGAGGTCGCTTTAAATATCTGTCGATACGAAGATCGTTGTTCTGTCATTCCTGGTACCTCACAGAATTAATCCGCGTAATGATTAATCGATTCAACTACCTGCCTCAGATCATCATTGTTCATTACCGGACTGATGGGTAAACTCAATACTGTATTGTGGATATGCTCGGTAACAGGAAAATCCAGGTGGTTCCATACGCTGTAGGAGTGTTGCCTGTGGGGCGGTATGGGATAATGGATCAGGGTTTGAATGCCCTCTCCGGTGAGGAATTTCTGCAACTGCTCGCGCTGCTGGTGGCGGACCACAAAAAGGTGCCAGACATGATCCCTGCGGTCGGCCTTTAAAGGCTTTTTATCGGGAAGGGTTATATCAATGTTCTTAATATGATCCAGGTAATATGTCGCCGCATCACGACGGTGCTGGTTATCAGCATCGAGCCTGGGAAGCTTCACACGCAATACGGCTGCCTGGATCTCATCAAGCCTGGAATTCAATCCCCTGTACTCGTGCACATATTTTTTTGAAGAGCCGTAGTTGGCCAATGCCCTGACCACCCTGGCCAGGTCATCGTTATTAGTTGTAACAGCTCCCCCGTCACCCAGTGCCCCCAGGTTTTTCCCGGGGTAAAAACTGTGACCCGCGGCATTCCCCAGTGAACCGGTCCTGCGCTGGTCCCCTATCATTGCGCCGGCCGCCTGCGCATTATCTTCAATCAGGAGCAGCTGGTGTTTCGCAGCAATTTCCTCCAGCTCTGCCGACCAGCATGCCCGGCCATAGAGGTGGACCACCATGATCGCTTTTGTGCGCGGTGAGATCTGCTCCTCTAAAAGCGATATATCCAGGTTGTAGGTATGAATGTCAGGTTCCACCATGACCGGTTTCAACCTGTTATCCGTTATGGCCAGCATGCTGGCGATGAATGTGTTTGCAGGAACAATGATCTCATCACCCTCTTTCATGACCCCCAGCTCCATGTATGCCTTCAGGATCAGACGGAGTGCATCGAGCCCGTTGGCCACACCGATGCAATGGGCTGACCCGATATAGGAAGCATACTCCTCTTCAAACAACTTCAGTTCATCACCAAGCAGGAACCAACCCTTGTCCACAACCCGTTTGATAGCCTTGGTGATTTCAGGCTCAAAGCTGGCTGTGATTTTTTTAATATCAAGGAATTTGATCATTGAATAAACGAATTGAGCACCTGATAGAAATATTCCAGGTCGTACTCATTCAGAGCCTGGTGCACCGGGATGTAGAAAGCCTCCTCTCCATAGAATACGCTGCACTCCACCCCATGCGCATAAAAGTATCTTTTCATTTCGGGCAGATCGATGTTCATCCCCCGGGCCCTGAACATGAAAACGCCGGGAACCATGCCCCGGTCCAGCGGGAACCGTTCCCTGAAGCCCAGCGTGTCAAATTTGTCCTTCAGGATCTGATAATTGGTGATCCTGTCCCCGATTATTTTCTCCCAGGACGGGATCTGGCAGGAGAGCACATTTTTTATATGCCTTAACTCCATCTGGCCCAGGTGATCATTTTCATGCAGTCCTCCCGGGATTGGGGAAACCAGGAGACCGCCAATCTGAAGAGGAAACATCTTGGGAAAGCTGTATACCACAAAATCGCCCACCTCTCCTATGCTCTTCTCATCATCCACCGAAAAGAATGAACTCGCACAATCCTCGATGATGGGAAGGTTATATTCCTTCAGCTCCCTGAGCCCTTTATATGGATAGCCAAATTCATGATTCACAAATATCACCCGGGTCCCCTCTTCAAATTCCCTGGACCATTTACAGTACTTTTCAATGGTGCTGGTCACACAGCCACTGATATAAAAGTTCCCCGAGGTGGTAAGAATGGTTACAACATCCTCTTTCTTAAGATTGAGCGAGGAGAGGGCGACATCTATGGCCTGGCGGCCGTTTTTCGTATAGGCATAGGATTTGCCTGCGAATCTCTCATTGAAATATTCATCAATGAAGTCACTGTCAGGCAGGATATGGTTTCTTGCCAGGTCCTGAGTTTTAAAGGGACCTATCCGGTAAGCCGGGAGTAAATATGGATCGGGACTAAGTACGTACATTAATCTAGGTCTCTGGTAAAAGTAAATTTCGGATCGATGGTGCAGCCAATGCTCTCTTTGAACTCCGCCAGGCCATAATTGGGAACAGAATGATCCGTGGAAGGCCCCAGGTCGACACGCTTCATCCCCTGTTGATGATAATGCTCAAATACCCTGTAAGAGAGAAAGTTCATCGTTTTAAGCTTCCCATACTCATGAAGATCTCCCCAGTATATGACCTGAACGATCTGGGGGGCCACATGAAAAACAATGGCCGAAGCTATGGAATTACCGGGTGCATCCCTGACAATGAAAAAATCCGCAGAGACCGTGCGGGTTGTATCCAGCACCTGGTCCCATGTCATGCGCAGTGGGAATCCGCGGCTCTCGCGGTTTTTCTGTATGATATGGTAGACCTCCGATTTCTCTTCTGTGGTATTGCATGAACTGAATTGCAAATCACCCTCCATGGCAATATTCAGATTCTTGCGGGCATTATACAAGATCTTCTCTGTATAGTGATCATCAAAGTCATCAAGGCAGAAAGAATAATTCAGGTCCACTTTTGCAACCTGGAAACCGAGCCGCCACAGGCAATTCACCTGTTTGGAGATAAAAGCGTCATCGTAAAAAGATGGCGGGAGGGTGATGCTGATGGAGGTGAAACCGTTCTCCCCGGCCCAGGCAGCAAGTGATTTTACAGCCTCTTCGATGTACTGGATCCGTATATTTGAAGAGACGGATGAGAATCCGCCAAAAGGAGCGGAGAAAGGTGAGAAGAAACCATGCTCTTTTTTTCCTCCCACGATCCCCAACCTGAATTTACCCTCCCTGAACAGAAGGTAAAACACCTCTTCCGTTCTCTCACTGTTCAGGTCATTGAAGGCTGCTGAACCAAAAACATGGTAAGGCAGCTCCACAACCCTGGCAAATTCGCCGGCTCCTACTTCAAGGATTTCCATTCAATAAACGCGTTGTAGTCTCTTAAATAATCTTCAGCGCTGTACTTCTCTGATGCCAGGACCAGGCAGATGGCACCTGACGAGAAATTCACGATTTCCCTCCATATGCCCGGTACCACCAGCAACCCGTAATAGGGCCTGTTGAGTTGGATGATCTTCTTATTCCGGCCATCATCAATGATCACATCAAATGAACCGCTTGCCGCCACAATAAGCTGATGAAGTTGCTTATGCGCATGTCCTCCCCTTTCGGAACCTCCCGGTACGTCGTATAGATAGTAGATCCGTTTCACATCGAATGGCTGGGGATCCCCGTTCTGGTAAACGGTAATGTTCCCGGCGGGATTGTGGTTTTTCTCCATCTCCACCACATTGCAATTGTGAATATCGGAGGTAAGGCTTTTCATTGCATTTTCAGTTTCCTGAACATCTCAAAATCATAGATATATTCATGTTTTGAATAGTCGGTCGAAGCAATGATCAGCGCAAGGGAGTTGGTGGAGAAATTCTCAAGCATCCTCCACATCATCTTCGGGATATAAACACCATAGTAGGACCTGTTGAGCGAAAAACGTTGTTCCTGTACACCATCATTCAATACCACATCAAAACTTCCTGAGAGCGCCACGATCATCTCCTCTGTCTCCCTGAACGCGTGCCCTCCCCGCTTTTCACCGCCCGGCACATCATAGATCCAGTAAACCCTCCTGATCCTGAACGGCAATTGCGTTTCTTCCTCTACAAATGAGAGATTGCCGCGCAAATCCATGATCTTGGGGAGTTTTACCAGTTCCGGGTTCAAGATTCAGCAGGTTTTTTTGTCTTTGTATAATTTGTTTTCTGGCTGTAATCGTATTTGTACTTGTAGGCGTAGCGATAGCTGCTTCCCAGGGATTTCACATCATTCACCAGGAGGCTCACGCGGCCTATCCCGTTGGCTTCGAGCTCAGCCAGTGTGGCACTCAGTACATTCTTCTTGGTATACTCGTGGCGTACCATCATCAATACGGCATCTGCCATGGATGAAGCCAGGTAGATATCGGATACAACCCCGATGGGGGGAGAGTCGACGATTATAAAATCATATTTCGACCTGAGCTGATCGAACATATCCCTTGCCTTGTCCGAGCTGGAAAGTTCACCCGGGTTAGGAGGAACAGGACCCGACACGATGATATGAAGATTTTTAAAATCAGTCTCCTGGATGACCTCCTGCAGCTTTTTCTTACCGATCAGGTAATCTGTAAGGCCAAACTCGCCGGTCAGGTTGAAACTCTGTCCCAGCATGGGGCGCCTGAGGTCAAATCCGATCAGTATGGTTTTCTTTTCGGCAAGACTGTAGGCAGAGGCCAGGTTGATGGCTGCAAAGGTTTTTCCTTCACCGGGGATCGAAGAGGTGAGTACGATGATCGGACATTTTATTTCACGTGTGAAGAAATCCATCCGCGTGCGCAAACTCCTGAAGGATTCAGAGACCCTGGAATCCGGTTCATTCAATACCACGGTATTATAGCTCAACCTGCTGTGAGGAAAGTGAGCAACAATGGGCAGGTCAGAGATAAGCTTCATATCTTCTTCACAGGTGATCTTGTTGTAAATGATCTCCTTCAGCAGGATAACGAGAGTGGGAATACCAATGGCAAATGCAAATGCAAAGATAAATACCACCTGCGGGATAGGAGAGACCGGACCTGTGGCACGTGCCGGATCCACCATTTCATTGTCAGGAGTATTGGAAGCACTCTGGATCTGAGATTCTGCCCTTCTCTGCAACAGGAATGTATAGAGCGTATTGTTCAAATTGAACCTTCGCTCAAATCCCAGCAATTCGCGCTCTTTGATCGGCAGTCCGGTAGCCTGAGAATTGGCCAGGCTTATCTGTCCGTTGACCTTATCAATAGCCATCGAATTGGCAAGCTTGAGGCTCGACAGTGTCTCCCTGATACTGTTCTTGGTATTCCTGATCCTCATCTCGAGCTGCCCCTGCAGCGGGTTGCGGTCACCGGCCACCTTACTGTAGTATTCGGCCTGCAGTCCAGACAGTTCCTGCATCAGGTTGGTCAGCTGGGGATCCTCGATCCCCATGGATGAGGGTGAAATGGGAGTTTCAGCATTCTCCTCCTTCGCAAGATAGCTGTCAAGGTAAACGAAGTAATTTCTTTTAAGCGTCAGGTCAGCCCGCTCATTTTCCAGCAGGATCGTCTGGTCAATGATCCGCTGTGCCTGGGCGGATACATCCATGATCATGTTCCTGGACCTGAAATTCATCAGTTGTTTTTCAGTGGTCTGCAATGAATCTGAAACGTTTACAAGCTCCGCATTGATAAAATCAGTGACACGCATCGCTTCCTGGTTCTTCTTTTCCAGGTTATTGTTGATATAGACCTGCGTCAGTTTATCCAGGAAAATAACATCCTTGATCCGGTTTGGTCCCTCCAGGGAGAGCCTGATAATACTCCCCTCCCTTGTGGCATTCCCAACCATCAGCCGATCCATATAGAGTTCCGTCAACCGGGCTTTATCATAGAATTTGATATAGATCCTTCCACCTGCCTTATAGATATCTTCCAGTTCGGGCTGGGGATTGATGGTAAAGGAGCCATCACCGGTCTCTATTTCCTGGCCAAACCTGAAAGTTGAATCCATTCTGAACATAGAATTGCGTGAGGTCCTCAGGAAAAACCGGTCCCCATCATCATACTGAAAAATGAAAACAGCATCGTAAGGCGGGCCATCCTCTCCAACCTCTACCCTGAGCGGGCTCAACGGGTAGTAGGAAGCCTGGCTCCGGTACCCTTTCCGGTATACATCGATACCAAAAGGTACCTCTTCAACCGCCTTACGGATCATGGAATAGGATTTCACGATCAGCAACTGGTTATCGAGGTTTTGAATTCCGGGCCTCAGGGCAAAACCCTTCAAAAGGTCTTCACTTCCCTGCGATGATTGTTCATCTCCGATTAATATGGTTGTTTCCACCTGGTAAGTTGGTATCTTATACTTCAGGTAGAAATAGGCGCCTGCACCTGCAAGCATTATTCCAATTAGGTAGAAATACCAGTTCCTGAGCATCATTAACAGGATCTTCCTGATATTGATCATGTGAGTAAAGCTGGTATGATTTTGTTTTACCGGCTCATTTAACTCCAGCGTCTTGGGATTTGTCATCTCGGATTAATATAGTTATCAATTAGTATAAACGTAGTGATCCCTGAGAAGATCAGGGTAAACGGGAAGGTGGCCATTCCAAAGAACTTCCCTTTCATTGGTTTCACATATATTACATCATTGGGAAGCACATAATAAAATTCTGAATCGATAATATTCTTGTCGGTGATATCAAACTCCTTCACCATGGAGCCGTCTACCGTTTCCCGGATCACGTTCACCTTATACCGGTTCCCGTAAACATCGACATCACCCGCCATGGCCAGTGCCTCGTATATGTTCAACCGCTCCTTGTAGAGCGCATATTTTCCCGGCGCCACAACCTCTCCCAGGACCGTCACTGAATTATTAACCAGCTTGACTGTCAGGGTGGCATCGTTCACGTAATCATTCAGCGCATCCTCAATGACCACCTTGGCCTCGTTCAGTGTTAATCCACGCACCTTCACCACACCGATATACGGGAACTCGACGGTGCCGTCCATCTGCACCACATATGAATAGATCTGTGCAGTTGCCTCATCAAATCCCATGGTACCGCTTTCACTCATGGCATTGAACATTTCCGACATGCGGGGATCGGGTGTCGTTACATTCAGGTACAGGTTGTCATTGGCCTGTATTCGATAATCCTCCGGAGGAGAATAATAATCGGGGATATCGCTTTTCTTATACTCCTGCAGGTATGTTGTCTTTTTGGTTGTAACGCAACCATTGACTAACATGCCTCCCAGCACAAAGAGTATGAGGAAATTTCTCAGGGGAATACTCCTTCGTTTTGAAATTAAGTAGGTCATTTTTTTTAGATTGAGTTTGATATGGTTTTCATTTGATTGTTCCAATGGGTTTTCAGAGAGATTATCATGTCCGGGTACAGCTTCGCCTCCTCAGTCACATAACTGAACAGGTTTTATTATTGAATCTTTTACTCATACGAAAAACTTAATCGTAAAAATAGAAAGATATAGGTAACGAATTGGACGGTGAATATCCTATTTGACAAACAGTGTTTATCGTCATACACGCTCTATTTCACCAGAATAAAATAGACATGTCATTTTATTAAACAATTTTTAAAGCTTCATGTGCTTTTTCGATAATTCCGTCAAAAAAATGATAACTTTTGGAGCATGAACAGAACCAGAATTTAAGGTTCAATCTCCTTCCAGATACCCCCCCAGAAAGGGCTCCAGGTCCAGAACATGAATTTTCTGGACATTGACAAATCCAGCGGACCTCAGGCTGGAATATTCATTGGAAATAAAGTACTTCAGACCATCTTCCGTGGCGATCCCCTCCACCTGGTGGAACAGGAGCGACAGATTCAGGCGCCGCTTTCTCCCGGAAAAGAACTGGTGGTCAGGATAGTCATAAAGCAGGTAGACAAATGGCTGGATCAGTCCGCTGTAACCGCAGAGCACCAGCAGATGTTTATTCTCCAGGTAAGTCGCCCCGGTGACAAGTCCCCCGATCTGAAAGCTTGCTCCCTTTTCTGCTGTATGTGTCCCGGGCAGTTTGGACATGGAATAGACCGTTGTATTTCCCGTAAGCCACTGTTTGGTAAAGAGGTAGATGCTGTCTGGCGCGACCACGAATGCCTCACAATCAAATTCGGTATTGTTGATCCCTGCAGGGCTGAAATCGACCTGGTCGCTGTAGGTGAACCAGATCGTGTCAATGGCCTGATCTCCCGCCTTCAGGGAACTCTTCTGAATACGCAGAATATGGAGGTCGCTCCTGTTTCCCGCACCGTTGTTCCCGAAATCACCCACATAAATAAACTCCCCGTCCTGCGCAATCTCCTCCCAGTCGTAGTTTTCGACCCCCTTCAGCAGGTAGGGACGGATCAGGCTTCCTGAGGCGGTATCGATCTCATAGAGCCTGGTATCAGTATCGTCGTTATGCGTCCAGAGCCTGCCTTCCCAGAGAATCAGTCCGGAGGTTTCAGTCACCCATGAGCTCAGTTCCATTGTTTTAACCGGGCTGATAACCGTATCAATGGTTCTGCTTCCTTCGTCAAAATTGCCCCGTTGTTCCTCATAAACGGGATGCGGAGCCTTCCTGGCGGGCTCCGTTCCATAGCCCTTAAACCACACTGCCACGAACCAGAACAACAGAAAATATCTCATAAAGAGGCGCATCACTGATTTAATTACGATGTTATCATTCATTGTATACAAAAATCATGACATTGTATACACTGGTCATGGCATTTCAATGTATTTTCTCATTCCCGCGGTATACCAGACCTGGTAGGCTCCGGATTCATCACCGTAGATAAAAAAGGCATCGGTTCCCTTTATTCCCTCCACGAACTCCCTGGCCTTTTCCAGTCCAAGTACCATGCAGGAGGTTGCATAGGCATCGGCAGTAATACATTCATCTGTAAGCACCGTAACGCTCAGGAGGGACGACTCTTTGGGGAAACCTGTGGATGGATCAATTTCATGGGTGATCCGCACACCGTTCTTTTCGTAATATTTCCGGTAGTTGCCGGAGGTGGCCAGCGACCGGTTGTGCATGCTGATGATCACCTGCAGCTGTTCTCCCGGGATCATGTTCCCGAATTCAGGGCGGTCCACCCCGATCCTCCAGAAATTACCCTTTGCATTGACCCCGTGTGTCCGGATCTCTCCGCCGATCTCCACCATATAGTTCCTGCAGCCCAGGTCCTCCAGGTAAGCTGAGACCACATCCACTGAATAGCCCTGCGCAATGGCATTCACGTTCAACTGCACAGCCGGATCGCTCTTAATAACCGAATCACCCTTCAGTGACACCTTATCCATGCCCACATACTGCAACAGGCTGTCAATGTAAGCACTATCCGGATTCGTTTGCTCACCCGGTCCAAATCCCCAGGCATCGATCACCGGTGCCAGGGTAATATCAAATGCACCGCCGCTGACCTGGTACACTCTTGCTGACTCACGGAAAACTGTCCGGAACATGGAATCGGTCTTTACACCCGGTTCGTTCCTGTTGATGGCGCTGATCACACTGGTACTGTCGTAGGAGGAGAGCGATGCATCGAACCGTTGAAGCAACGCATTAACGGAATCAGCCAGGTCGGTTTGTGCATCATACTGGTAAGTAATATGATAGGTTGTACCCTGTGTAAAACCCTGTATGGATTGATATTCAGCTTCCGTACCGGGATTACAGGCGGCCATCAGGGCCATCAGGGCCGGGATCATAAAAAAATAAAACTTCATTCGCTCACATAATTTCAGGCCGCAAGATACAAAATGACCGCCACATACCATATTTTCCATCACCCCTTGGCTGCCTGCGCTCTCATGATCAGCAAAAAAAAGTCTGTTTTATACTTTGATAGCTGTTATTGTTCTATATTTATATACCGAACGGTCAGTATATGAATGAATCAAAATTAAAGATATTTCATGTTGCCTTCAGCCTGTTTCTGCAAAAAAGCTTTAAAGAGGTGACAATGAATGAAATACTTGAGAAATCCGGATTATCGCGGGGTACTTTTTACTATTATTTTAAAAGTAAAGAGGAGTTGTACGCGGAAGTGATTGATGCTTTTTTCATAACCATTCCCACAAGCACCCAAAAACCTTTGAATGATTCCTCATTGTATGATTTCTATCACGACTACCTTGATCATGCTGCTCAGACCTTTGCAAAACTGGGAGAAACGATTGCAGAAGCTGATGTAGATGTCTTCAGCTACTTCTCTCTGTCATTCGATGCGATGAAGAGATTGCCTGATTTTCGGAATAAAATGAAGCTGATCAGTGATGAGATCATTCAGATCTGGATCCATATAATCAGGTCCGCAAGAGAGAAGGGTGAAATTTCATCTGAGATGACCGATGAACAGATTGCCTGTTTTTTTAAGTTCACAATGGAAGGAATGGGAATGAAATCGAAACTTGAAGGCAAGCCTTCGGCGGAAAATGACAGGGAGCTTATTGATCTGTGGGATCATTTTTATTCTCAGATCAAAGCATGACCGCAATGATCAAATCTTGGCAAATAATAACTGACTCACATCCTGTTTCATATATATCTTAATTCCTATGAAAATCGCATCTGTAATACTCGGTACAAGGGGAGATGTCCAACCCATGATAGCCCTGGCTACAGGGCTGATGGAGAGCGGGCATGAAGTCATTATCTGCGCTCCCTCCGAACATCAACAACTTGCCAGGGCTCATCAGTGCCAGTTCATCAAATTTGGTCCGGAAGTAAAGAAGGAGGTCAGGGAGAATCCTGAAAAACAAAAGGGTGGTGTCGGTGCAAAAATTACCCTCAAACAGGGGAAGAAAATTGTAAGTGATCAGATCGACCTGTTGCCCGATCTGATCAGGGGTGTCGACCTGGTACTGGGGGCAGGAATTGTGATAGGTGTCCCGACCGCAGCCGATATATTGAAGGTACCGTACCGTTTTGTGGCATTCTATCCCATGATCCTGGGCACTACCCCTGATGATCCGTTCAAAAACCGCCTGATGTTTGGTTTTGGAAGGAGAATAGTAAACCTGACCCTCAGGGGCTTTATCAATAAAAAAAGGGTGAAGTCGGGACTTCCCCCCATCCGGGATGCCTGGCAACACTGGCTGGGTGAGGAAGTTATTGTAGCCTCTGACAAAGAGTTAAGTGAAGCCCGGGAAGGGGTGGCTTTCCCTTTTACACAAACAGCTTTTATGCTGTTACCCTCGAAAGACGGATTGCCGGAGCAGGTTGAGAATTTCCTTCAGGCAGGCGAACCTCCCGTATATATTGGATTTGGAAGCAATCCCATATCAGATCCGGAAAAATACAGCCAGATCTTCAAGGAGGTACACGACGCTACCGGGCAGCGGCTTATCATTTCAAAAGGATGGGCCGAATTGCCGGAAATAGGTGAAAACGATGTGCTGTATGTCGATGATATGCCATTTGAATTCCTGTTCCCCAGGCTGGCAGCCGTCGTTCATCACGGAGGCACCGGTACGATGGCAGCCATTGCCAGGGCAGGGATCCCCCAGGCAGCATTCCCATTCATGGGGGACCAGTTTGCAAACCGTGACCAGATCTCCAAAATCAAACTGGGTCCGGACACCTGCGATTTTAAGAAGATGACCGCAGAAGCCGTATCATCTGCCATCAGGGAGCTCACCACCAATGAAACCTACAGGAAAAATGCGAAGGTTCTTTCCGAAAAACTGCAACGTGTCAACGGAGTTAAACTGACCGCCCAACTGATCGAAAACATCCTGCACCCATCTGAATAATCAGGTTCCAAATCTCCCGGTTAAATCACTGCGCCTGCAACAGAAGCTATTTATCAATAAACAGGCTTGCTGTATTAGCTGCCTACAAATATTTGCGTAGCAAAGATTTTCAGCAGCGTTACAGCAAGCCTGTTTAGATTCTTAATACGACTATTGCCAGGTCGGTGTTTGACTATCCAAAGTCGTCGAAGTCGATCATCTCCTCAGGTACCCCCATATTGTACAGCAGGTTCTGTACCGCACTGTTCATCTGTGGCGGGCCGCACATGTAGTACTCGATCTCTTCCGGTTCCTCGTGGTAACGGAGGTAGTTGTCATAGAGCACCTGGTGGATGAATCCTGTGTAACCATCCCAGTTGTCCTCTTTGGCAGGTTCCGAAAGTGCAATATTGAAGGTGAAATTGGGGAACTCCTTTTCGATTGCCCTGAACTGGTCCTCGTAGAAGATCTCCCTCTTGGAGCGTGCACCGTACCAGTACGATACCTTCCTCTTGGTCCTCAGCGTATGGAAAAGGTGGAAGATATGGGAACGCATGGGAGCCATCCCGGCACCACCGCCCACGTAGACCATCTCGTTCTTGGTATCTTTAATGAAGAACTCACCGTAGGGTCCGGATACCATCACCTTATCTCCGGGCTTACAGGAGAATATATAGGAGGAGCAGATCCCCGGGTTCACATTTTTAAACCGGCCATGGCTTACATCCCAGGGAGGAGTGGCAATCCGGATATTCAGCATCACGATGTTCCCTTCGGCAGGGTGGTTGGCCATGGAATAGGCCCGGTAGGTTTCTTCCGGGTTCTTCATTCTCAGATCCCACATATGGAATTTGTCCCACTCGTCACGGAATCGCTCCTCCACATCAATATCCCTGGAGAAATCAACCTCCAGTTTAGGTACGTCGATCTGGATATAACCGCCCGATTTGAAATTGAGCTTCTCCCCTTCCGGCAGCCTTACCACGAACTCCTTGATAAAGGTGGCCACATTGTTATTGGATACAACCTCGCACTCCCATTTCTTGATACCCATCACCTCCTCGGGGATCTGGAGGGTCATGTCTTCTCGGATCTTCACCTGACAGCCCAGTCTCCATTGCTGCTGCTGCTCCTTGCGTGTAAAGTATCCTGTTTCGGTAGGCAGGATGGTTCCCCCACCTTCGAGCACCTGGCACTTGCACATGCCACAGGTTCCTCCGCCCCCGCATGCCGAGGGCAGAAAAATATCATTGTTCGACAGGGTGGTCAGCACGGTGGATCCCGGTGAAACTGTAAACTCCTTGTCATTGACCTTCAGTTGCACATCTCCCTGGGGGGTAAGTTTATACCTGGCATAGAGCAACATCACCACCAGAAGCAGGATCACAAACAGGAAAACAGCAGCGCTGATTAATATCACCGAAAGTGTTGAAGCGAGAAATATCATATCTGTTATAATTTAATACCCATAAAACTCATAAACGCGATCCCCATCAACCCCGTTATTATAAAGGTGATACCAAGTCCGCGCAACGGTGCGGGAACATTGGAGTACTTGATCTTTTCACGGATGGCTGCAATGCCCACAATGGCCAGGAACCAGCCTACACCTGAACCAAGTCCGAATGCAGTGGCCTCGGCGATATTTGCATACTCACGCTGCTGCATAAACAGCGAACCGCCCAGGATAGCGCAATTCACCGCAATAAGCGGCAGGAAGATCCCCAGGGAGGTATAGAGCGAAGGCGCAAACTTTTCGATGACCATCTCCACCAGCTGCACCATGGATGCGATCACAGCAATAAACATGATAAAGGAGAGGAAGCTCAGATCCACATCGGCAAGCGATGGAGCGATCCAGCTAAGGGCTCCTGCCTTCAGGACAAACTTCTCGAGCAGATAATCGACGGGGACGGTAAATCCAAGTACAAAGACCACTGCGATACCCAGTCCCGTCGACGTCTTCACCGTTTTAGATACGGCAAGATAGGAACACATGCCCAGGAAATAGGCAAAGATCATGTTATCAATGAAGATGGATCTGACAAATATGTTGACCAAATTTTCCATGGATGCTATTTTCTGATTTTCAAAAAGTTGTATTAATCTTCAATTAGGTTTTTCCGGCGCGAACGCTGTATCCAGATGATAATGCCCACCACTACCAGGGCCATGGGCGGAAGGACCATCATCCCGTTGTCCATATAACCGGCGTCATAGACGGCCTGGGGGATCACTCTCATATCCAGCAATGTGCCGGATCCCAGCAGTTCCCTGAAAAAGGCTACAATGATCAGGATAATCCCATATCCCGCAGCATTGCCCAATGCGTCCAGAAAAGAGGGCCAGGGCCTGTTGCCCATTGCAAAAGCCTCCAGCCGTCCCATTAGAATACAGTTGGTGATGATCAGGCCGACAAACACCGACAGCTGCTTGCTGATGTCATACGCATACGCCTTCAGTACCTGGTCCACCATGATCACCATGGTGGCGATGACCACCAGCTCGACAATGATCCGGATACGCGGGGGTATCATCTTCCTTAAAAATGAAATGACGACATTGGAGACAGCCAGTACGGCCATGACCGACAACGCCATTACTATGGAAGGTTTAAGTTTCACGGTGATCGCCAGCGCCGAACAGATCCCCAGGACCTGTACGGTGATCGGGTTGCTCTGTCCCAGTGGCTCACTGATGAGCTTCAGGTTCTTCACAGAGAACAACGGTTCCTTTTCAATACTCATATCTTAGTTATTTGCTAGTTCTTTAAAATAGGCTACATAACCTCCCAGGCAATCCATCAGCATCGCCTGCAGACCCTTGGATGTGATGGTTCCGCCCGAAATGGCATCCACCCCGTGTGTATCAGAGGGATCGGCACCGCCTTTGACTACCTCGACGGAAACAAATTTACCCTGCTGGTCAAAAATGGTCTTCCCATCAAATTGTTTCTCGAAAGGTACGGAAGCGATCTGGGCGCCAAGTCCGGGAGTTTCCCCTTCATGATCAAATACGGCGCCGGCAATGGTATTCAGGTCCGATTCCAGCGCTATATAACCCCAGATGGGTCCCCAGAGCCCCCTGCCCCTGACGGGAACCACATATCTCTTGGTGCCGTCATCACCGGTATAGATAAAGAGAGGGTAATTGCGGTCCTCCTTTGGCTTGCGAAGCTCCTCCTCAAGGTTCAACGTCACCTCGAAAGCATCGGCATCCAATTTGCCGCCCTTAAAGTCGACACAATAGGAATCTGTGATGTATTTTTTAAACTCATCACTAATAAAGGTATTCTTGTCCACTCCTGTAGCTTCCCCCGTTATCCCCACGGTCGTAAGAATATTGTCTTTCTTTTCTGTTTCGATATTCAGCTGTTGCCGTGGTTTCAACGACATGGAAACGAATGAAAGCAGCACTGCCACGATCGTTACCATGATCAGCGAAAAGACAAAAATGTATGTATTGCTAAAACTTCTCATGTTCGTTTCTCTAAATTAGTTTGCAACTACTTTTGCTCTTTTTAATCTCTTCCGGATATTGGCCTCAACGATATAGTGGTCAATCAGCGGTGCGAAGACATTCATCAGCAGGATGGCCATCATCACACCCTCCGGGTAAGCCGGGTTGAGCACCCTGATCAGGATGGCCATGATCCCGATCAGGAATCCGTAGATCCATTTACCCCGTTCAGTCTGGGCGCCGGTTACCGGATCGGTGGCCATAAATACGGCACCGAATGCAAATCCTCCCAGCATCAGATGTTCATAGAATGGAAGCTCCATAAATGTGTTTACGGCAAAGAGATTCAGGATCAGTCCCATAACAGCTCCACCGGCAAAAACCGAAAAGATGATCTTCCAGCTTCCAACCCCGGTGAGTATCAGGATGGCCGCCCCGATCAGGATAGCCAGCGTAGAGGTCTCCCCGAATGAACCCGGGATGGTACCCAGAAACATATCCATTCGCGTATAGGGCTGCCCCAGTCCATTTACAAAGGTGGTAGCATTCTGCGCAGCCTGGCCCAGGATGGTGGATCCGGAATACCCGTCGATCACCCCAGTGCCATCTGTGAGACCTGCGATCCAGACTGTGCTCCCGGACATATGGCTGGGATAAGCGAAAAAGAGGAACGCCCTGGCTATCAGTGCAGGGTTCAATATATTCATGCCGGTACCGCCAAATACCTCTTTCCCGATCACAACGGCAAAGACGGTGGCTACGGCTACCATCCAGAGCGGAACATCCACGGGCATCACCATGGGGATCAGCATTCCCGTAACAAAATACCCTTCGGCCACCTCTTCATGGCGCATCTGTGCAAACGCGATCTCGATCCCAAGGCCAACCACATAGGAGACGATAAACATGGGAAGGATCTTCAGGAACCCGAACCCGACCATCTGCCAGAAACCGGCATCGGTGCCCAGTGCCTGGAAATGGTGGAACCCCGTGTTCCAGATCCCGAACAGGAGAGCAGGTACCATGGCAATCATTACAAGGATCAGGGACCTCTTCATGTCGTTGGCGTCCTTGATATGAACCCTTCCCGAAGTCACCTTGTTCGGCACAAAGAGAAAGGTTTCGATGGCTTCAAATCCCGAAAGGAATATGTGAAGCTTCCCCCCTTTTTCAAAAGGAGGTTTGATCTTATCTACAAATCGTCGTAAAGAACTCATGTTTATAATTTGGTATAATTTATTACTCTTCCATCTCTTTTCTCATGGATTTGAGTCCGTCCCTGAGGATCTTGGTGACCGGCGTCTTGGAGGTACAGACAAATTCGCACAGGGCCAGGTCCTCTTCATCCAGTTCGTAGATCCCCAGCCGCTCCATCTTATCAATGTCGTTCGCCAGGATAGATTTGAGCAATTGCACGGGATAGATGTCCATGGGCAATACCTTCTCATATTCACCCGTCATCACAAAAGCGCGTTCCCCACCGTGGATGTTGGTATCCAGGTCGAACTGCTTGTTGGGCAGGAGCCAGGTAGAGGCAAAGGATCTCGATAAAGACTTTTTATTAAAGCCGGGCTTCATCCAGCCGAAAAACTCGTACTGGTTCCCTTCGGGGATGACGGTCACCTGGGAATCAAAAAATCCCACATAGCCTTTTTCACCATCAATCTGCCTGCCGTTCAGGACATTGCCGCTGATCACCCTGTTTTCACCCTCTTTCAGTTGCTTCTCCAGCAATGTGGATACGGCTGCGCCTCTGATGGTCTTGTAGTACTGGGGTTTTTCCACCCTTGAACCGGTCACGGCCACTAATACGGAAGGGTCATATTTACCTGTTTTGAACAGGCGGCCAATGGCTACAACATCCTGGGGCTGAACCACCCAGACTACCTCACCTTTATTAATGGGATCCAGTTTGGAGATCTGGATGCCCACGTTCCCTGCCGGGTGGGGACCTTTAAAACGGTTGATCTCCACTCCTTTGGTAGCGCTCAGGGTGCGGACCGACGGATAGCGTCCATCCAGGCTCAGGTAGATCTTGCCTTCGGTCAGCTGCTTCAGAACGTTCACGCCCCACTGGAAATCCTCTTCCATATCCTTCAGCACGAAATCCAGATCGGGTGCCAGGGGTGCTGTATCAAAAGCGGAGATAAATATGGATTTGGGATGCTGTTCAGGTTTGGCTATAACGGTATAGGGACGCTGCCTGATAGCGGGCCACAGTCCGCTTTCCAGCAGGCTCTCCACAATCTGCTCTCTTTTAAATGAAGAGGGCTCTCCCTTGAGGAACGTTTCCGGTGTATTCTTCCCGTCATCCTCAATGACCACTTCGATGATCCGCCTGCGCTCACCGCGGTTAATGGAAAGAAGGATCCCGCTTACCGGAGAGGTGAATTTCACCTCGGGGTGGTATTTGTCAAAGAAAATGGGGGTGCCGACTTTTACCTCATCGCACAATTTGGGAATAATCTTGGGAGTTAGTCCGTGCCAGTCAACCGGTTTGATTGCATACGTTTTTGCCCTTGGGGCCTTAACATAGATTTTCTCGGCCTGACCGATCATTTTGATGTCCAGACCCTTTTTTATCTTGATTACCTCAGCCATGGATTATTTTGTAACAGTATAATAAGCTATAAATATGATCCAAAATTAACTAAATTTACCAACCGACAAAACCAGCCGGGAAATAATACAGGTATACTTTTTGTATCCTTTTCCTGCGGTAAATTTTAGTTGCGATATTATGAAAATAGCCACCGTTCTCATAACATATTTAATGTTGATTCAGGTCAGTCTTGCTCCTGTGCTTTGTCAGGACCCCTACTCGGATGACCAGGGAAAGGTGCGCGAAATTGTGCTTGATCACAGCGTAAAAACGGTTCAGCTCTACCGGGAAGGATGGCCCCTGAGCTACCCGGTGGTAAGGCTTTCAGGCGATGTGCCACTGGTGCTTGAATTCGACGACCTGTCCAAAACCCAACCCACTTTCATGTACAGGTTCATGCACTGCAATGCCGACTGGACCCCCTCCGACATTACCCAACAGGAGTACCTGGAAGGATACGCCGATAATGAGATCAGGAATGTGACACCATCCTTTAACACCTATTATAATTACCTGCACTATCGTCTCACCATCCCCAATGAGGATGCACGGCTTTTGCTGTCGGGGAACTACCTCCTGCTGGTCTACCGTGACCGGGATCCCGATGACGTGGTTTTTACAAGAAGATTCATGATAACAGAAGGGAGTGTCAACATTGAGGCTACCGCCCATATCCCGGTCCTGAACCAGTACAAGGGGTGCTGCCAGGAGGTTGATTTCAATGTGAACCACAGCGGGGTCACCATTGATGATCCCTTTAACGAAACCAGTGCCGTCATCTTCCAGAACGGCCTGTGGGACCTGGGCATCGACGGATTGCAACCCTACATGGTCAGCCCCGGCCAGTTGATCTACGATTATCAGGAGGAGAATATTTTCCCGGGGGGAAACGAATTCAGGTTCTTCGATACCAAGAATACACGTACACCCACCTATTACGTGCAGCGGATCTACTATGTGGATCCCTACTTCCATTTTGAGCTGAAACCCGACAAGCCCCGTTCTCCGGACAACTACTTTTCACAGGAAGATATTAACGGCAGGTATGCCATCGAGGCCGAGGGGAGCCATGATCCCCCGGTGGATGCCGATTATGTATTTGTCCATTTCCGCCTGGATATGCCCCGGCCGCTGGAGGGGAGCGTCTATGTTGCCGGGGCACTGACCAACTGGCAGTTCGATGACCTGAACCGCATGGAGTACAACGAGGAGAAACAGGCCTATATGCTGACACTGCTGCTCAAACAGGGGGTCTATAACTACAGGTACCTCTTCCTTCCTGCCTTCCTGGAACAGTTCGATATGGCCGAAATAGAGGGGAACCATTCAGAGACCGAAAATGAATACCTGATCCTGTTCTATTACCGTCCCCCCGGCACCCGTTACGACCGGCTCCTCGGACACCAGGTGATCCACAGCCACCAGCCGCAGTAAGATGCATCGTAATGAATAAGGCAAAGCTGTTACATACCAGCAGAATCTATAAACTGTTCAAACCATTTTATTCCGGGATCGGACATGTGCTGATGTTCCACCGCGTCGGTAACAACAGGGAGTATATGTTTAACAGTGACCTGATGGTGGGCACCGGTTTCCTGGAAGAGGCCCTGAAATATTTCATCTCCAGTGATATCGATATTGTATCACTGGATGAATGTTACAACCGGATCGCCTCCGGCAAAAGGACCCGGCGGTTTGTAGCCATCACCTTTGACGACGGATACAGTGATAACCTGACCCACGCGCTTCCCGTGCTGGAAAAATACAATGCCCCTTTTACCGTGTTCCTGATCACTGCTTTCCCCGATCACCGGATGATCCTGTGGTGGTACCTGCTGGAAGAGCTGGTGATGAACAACCCTGAAATTGAATTCACTGACAACGGCCGGATGTTTACATACGCCGCCTCCACCGAAGCTGAAAAAAGAGCTGCTTTCTGGGAGATCAGAAGGTATATCATGAACAGCGACCAGGAGCAGCTGGTCCCGGTCTTCAGGAACATTTTCAATGCCGGTGAAGAGAAGCTGTATGAACCGGTCAGGCAGATGGCACTCTCCTGGGAACAGGTCAGGGAGATGGCCGGTCATCCCCTGGTTACCATGGGTGCCCATACGGTAAACCACCCCGTGCTGAGCCAGCTGCCGGAGGAGAAGGTCATCTCCGAGATCAGCAACTCGATGGAGATCATTGAAGAGAGAACGGGCCGGCCCGTATCACATTTTGCCTACCCTTATGGCATCTCCTCTGCGGCCGGTCCCAGAGAATTTGAACTGGCAGCCCGCTGCAACCTGAAAACTGCCTTTACCACTGAAAGCAGTAATATTTTCAGGCGCCACTCAAAGAGGTTGCTGGCGTTGCCCCGGATCGAAATAACAGAAGGATGGAGTGATCTCTATTTTGACCTGTATGTAGACGGGTTTACCCCTTTTGTACATAAGATCATCAGGTAGGGGCAGCTCCTGCAAAGCAGGAATCAGAGCCCGATCTCACCGGCGATCCCCCGCATGGCATCCACCGACAGCGCGATAAACTCATCCAGCGGGATCCCGATCTCTTCGCATTCAAGGATGTGTTCGCGCTTTACACTGGCGGCAAAAGCCTTTTCTTTCATCCGCTTGCTGACCGATTTATACTTAACGCTCGCTATCTTTTTGTCCGGATAGACCAGGGTGGTGGCATAGATCAGTCCCGTAATGGTCTCACCGGCTGCCAGGGCATGCTGGAACAGGGTGGTCCGGGCGATCCCCGTGGCCTCGTCATTATGCATCCGGATGGCATCGATCATCCCGTCATCCAGTTCAAAGTCTTCCAGTAATTCGGCGGCTTTCAACGCATGGACATGGGGATCGGCATTGGTCACTTCCACATCGATATCGTGCAGCAGCCCGGTGAGGCCCCAGCGATCTTCATCCTCCCCCAGCCTTGCGGCCAGCTTCCGCATCACCGCTTCCGATGCCAGGCAGTGTATGATGGTCTTCTCATTCTTTACATGCTCCCGTAACCTGGCCAGCGCCTTTTCCCTGTCCATTCCCATCAGTTTATATTATTTTCATTAAGATAATGTTGTACATACTCCTCCACACCGGCTTCCAGTGAAGTGAATTTCTTCTCATACCCGGCCTTCCTGAGTTTATTCATGTCGGCCTTGGTAAAATACTGGTATTTGTCACGGATATCCTCGGGGGTATCCACAAATGAGATGGAGGGCTCCTTCCCCATGGCGCGGAATGTTTGGAGCGCCAGGTCCATAAAAGTACGCGCCTCTCCTGTACCCAGGTTATACAGTCCGCTCCCGGGACGGTTCTCCATCAGGTAGATGATCACATCCACCACATCTTTCACGTAGATAAAATCACGGGCCTGCATCCCATCCTTGATACCGGGACGGTGTGAACGGAACAGTTTCATCCCTCCCGTTGCTGCAATCTGGTTATAGGCATGATACACCACCGATGCCATCCTGCCCTTATGGTACTCATTGGGACCATATACATTGAAGAACTTCAGTCCTGCCCAGAAAAAGGGGGTACGCTTCTGCTCCAGCACCCAGCGGTCAAACTCATTCTTGCTGCGTCCGTAAGGGTTGAGCGGCTGCAGGCCGGGAACCACCCGGTGCGAATCCACATATCCCTTTTCACCCAGGCCGTAGGTGGCAGCCGAGCTGGCATAGATCAGGGGCAGTCCGTACTCCACGCACTGATTAAACAGCTTTTTGGAATAGTCGAGGTTCAGTTCCAGGAACACATCCCAATCCAGCTCGGTGGTATCGGTCCGGGCCCCCAGGTGGATGATCATCTGTACCCGGCGATGGTTTTCGGCGATCCACCCTGAGAATTCCCGGCGATCCACCAGCATAGTAAGGCGCTTCCCGGCATAATTCCTCTCCCTCTCTTTCCTGGAAAAATCGTCCACCAGCACCAGGTCATGGTAGCCGGCACTGTTCAGGCCCGTAATCATATTGCTGCCAATAAAACCGGCAGCCCCGGTAATGACTATCATGGGATGCAAGATAATGAATCCGTTAGATTCCCCGGCAAAGGTTATCCATTCATCGTAGATAATTTGTTTCTTTGTAGTTATGGAAACATTTAACAACGGGTTAGGCAAAAGCCAGGACGGGGGTTACGACCGCATTGACAGATGGAACGAGGAGACCCTTTCCAAACTTGAGGAACATTACGCTGCGATCCTGAATCTGATTGGAGAGGATGGCCGCCGGGAGGGGCTCAAGGAGACCCCCCTCAGGGTTGCAAAGTCCATTCAGTTCCTGACACAGGGCTACGGGACAGATCCCGCCGATATACTCAAATCGGCCGTGTTCCACGAGGAGTACTCGGAGATGGTGATCGTTAAGGATATTGAGCTTTTCTCCATGTGCGAGCACCATCTGCTGCCCTTTATCGGGAAGGCACATGTAGCCTATATACCCAACGGCAAGATCACCGGGCTCAGTAAAGTGGCACGTGTGGTGGACGGATATTCCCGCAGGCTGCAGGTACAGGAAAGGCTCACCGTTCAGATCAGGGATTGTATCCAGGATACGCTCAACCCGAAAGGTGTGGCCGTCGTGATCGAGGCCCTGCACCTTTGCATGGTGATGCGCGGTGTTCAGAAACAGCACTCTGTCACCACCACCTCCGCCTTTACAGGTGCCTTTCTGGATTCAGATAAAACAAGAGAAGAGTTCATCCACCTGATCGGGAGCAATCTACATTAAAATGAGATAGTGTATATGAAAGCATATGTATTTCCCGGACAGGGAGCACAGTTTGTCGGGATGGGCAGGGAGCTTTACGAGCAAAACAGTCTGGCAAAAGAGATATTTGAACAGGCCAATGAGATCCTTGGATTCAGAATAACCGACCTGATGTTTGAAGGGGAGGATGAGGATTTGAAGCAGACAAAAGTGACCCAGCCGTCCATCTTCCTCCACTCCGTGATCCTGGCCGCCACACTGGATGATTTTCATCCCGATATGGTAGCGGGCCACTCCCTGGGGGAGTTCTCTGCACTGGTGGCCAACAGGGCCCTGTCGTTTGAGGATGGACTTGACCTTGTATTTAAAAGGGCCATGGCCATGCAGAAGGCGTGCGAGGCGCAATCCTCCACCATGGCCGCCATTATCGGTATGGAGGATAGCCAGGTTGAGGAGGTATGCAGCGGGATCGATGAGATCGTGGTGGCTGCCAACTACAACAGTCCGGGCCAGATCGTCATATCCGGTTCCCTGTCGGGAATAGATGCCGCCGTGGAAAAGCTCTCGGCCATGGGCGCCAGGCGCGCCCTGAAGCTGGCCGTGGGAGGTGCCTTCCATTCACCCCTTATGGAACCTGCCAGGGCCGAGCTGGAGGAGGCCATACAATCGGCCCCCTTTGCCGATCCCATCTGCCCGGTCTACCAGAATGTCAACGCCAGACCCTCCATCGATCCGTTGACCATTAAAGCCAACCTGGTTTCACAGCTGACCTCGCCGGTCCGTTGGACACAAACCGTTCAGCAAATGATTGCCGACGGTGCCACCTCCTTTACGGAAGTGGGACCGGGCAAGGTGTTGCAGGGACTGATTAAAAAAGTGGACCGGGACATGGAGACCCGTAGCGCATAGACCAACCCCCTGATATCGTTGTTATGAAAGTTCTGAAATTTGGCGGCACATCGGTAAGTAGTGCTGATAACATCCGGATTGTAAAAGAGATCCTTGAACAGCAGGAGCAGGGATGCGTTGCCGTGGTGAGTGCCTTTGGCGGTGTGACCGACCATATCATAAAGACCGCCCAGCTGGCCCATGAACGGGACAGTGGCTGGCAGGCTGAGTGCACCTCCCTCCGTGAACGGCACCTGCAGGTGGCCGGCGCCCTGCTGGACGGATCAGCCAGGAAAGAGGCCATCGGTGAGATCAACAGTATGATGGATGAGTTCCGGGAGATCCTGGAGGGCATTTTCAGTCTCCGCGACCTGAGTGCCAAAACAATGGACCGGTTGCTGAGTTTCGGGGAACGGCTCTCCGCCTCGCTCATCGCCAGGTTTATCAAAGGAGCAGGTTTCATGGATGCCAGGCAGCTGATCCGGACCAACAGTGATTTCGGGCGCGCCATGGTTAACTATGAGATCACCAATCAACTGATAGAAGATCAGATCGGCAAGCCGGATCATACCATACTGATCCCGGGTTTCATTGCCAGCGATCCTGCTGGGATAACCACCACTCTGGGACGCGGAGGATCGGATTACACGGCCGCCATCATTGCCGCTGCCCTCAGGGCCGACGTACTGGAGATATGGACCGATGTGAGCGGTTTCATGACAGCCGACCCGCGTATTGTTTCCAAAGCCTACCCTGTAGCGTGCATGAGTTATGAAGAGGCCATGGAGCTTTCCCATTTCGGGGCCAAGGTGATCTACTCCCCCACGCTGACCCCTGCTTACAAAGCCAGCATACCCATCCGGGTTAAAAATACATTTGATCCGGAGCAGCCCGGTACGCTCATTTCAAGTGTAAGCACCTGCGAACAGAATGAGATAATCAAGGGGATCTCCTCCATCAACGAGATAACCCTGGTTACAGTAAAGGGAACCGGGATGGTAGGAAAAACAGGCACATCGGCAAGGGTATTCAGCTCCCTGGCCGCCTACGATGTCAATGTGATCCTGATCACCCAGGCCTCCTCCGAGATGACCATCTCCTTTGCGGTATCCCCGGAGGATAAGCAAAGAGCCGTAAAGGCCCTGAACGTGGAGTTTGAGATAGAGATCATGCACCGGAAGGAGATGGAAATAGAAACCATCGACCAGCTTTCCATCATCGCCATCGTGGGAGAAGGGATGCGGCACCGTCCGGGGATCTCGGCCATCCTGTTCAAATCCCTGGGCAGGAACGGGATCAGCGTCATAGCCACTGCCCAGGGTTCCAGCGAGCTCAACATCTCCATAGTCATCGAGGAACAGAGCCTGAAAAAAGCCCTGAACGTGATCCATGAAGGATTCTTCCTCTCGGGCTACCGCGAACTGCACCTCTACCTGGCGGGACTGGGTAACGTGGGAAAAAAGCTGCTGATCCAGTTGCAGAATCAGCAGGAGACACTGATGGAGAACCTGAAGCTGAAGGTGAACCTGGTGGGTATCATGAACAGCCGCAAAATGGTGATCGATCCGGATGGCATTGATCCCGCCCGGTACCTGGAACGGCTCGAAAAGGGCGAACGCTCGGACCTGGACAGCCTGGTCGAAGCCATCGGTCACCACAACCTGCGCAATTCGGTCTTTATCGATTGCACGGCCGACGAACAGGTGGGCATGGTGTACGGCCGGCTCTTTGAAAAATATGTTTCGGTGGTCACCGCCAATAAAATTGCAGCCAGCTCCTCCTATAACTATTACAGCAGCCTGAAGAGCGCGGCCATTTTAAAAGGTGTCAAGTTCAGCTTTGAGACCAATGTGGCGGCAGGTTTGCCCGTGATCAGCACCATCAACGACCTGATCAAGAGCGGTGACCGGATCCTGAGGCTGGAGGCGGTGGTTTCCGGTACCCTCAACTATATATTCAATACCATGAGCGCCGACATTCCCTTCAGCAAGGCCATACGCATGGCCAAGGAGGAGGGGTATTCGGAGCCCGATCCCCGGCTCGATCTGAGTGGCACCGATGTGAAGCGAAAACTGCTGATACTGGCCCGGGAATCGGGTTACCGCATAGAAGAGGAAGAAATCGAGGTCGAACCTTTCCTTCCGGAGTCACTGTTTGAAGGGAGCCTGGATGAGTTCTGGAAAGGGGTAGCGGAAATGGACAACGAGTTCGAGGCCCGAAGGCGGGATGTCGCGAAGAAAGGACTCAAATGGCGCTACCTGGCCACACTTGAATACGGAAAAGGGAAGATGGGGCTCGCGGAGGTGGATTCATCCCACCCGGCTTATCCCCTGGAGGCCAGCAACAATATTATCCTGATCACCACCGAACGGTACAAAGAACTGCCCCTGATCGTCAAGGGGTACGGTGCCGGGGCGGATGTGACCGCCGCAGGGGTTTTTGCGGATGTGATCAGGGTTGCGAACGTTTAAGCGTTCGCGACGCCATCATCCGTACCTTCCTGCCTGTCGCTTCCTGTTGATAAACATTTGTACAAATCATCAATAATATTGAGTTTTTTGTGATATTGATTCAAAGAAGCCCCCGCAGAGAATATCTTGAACACTGAATCAATTAAGGCAGTATGTCAGCAGAAGATCCCATGATGGTTTCAAAGAGAATGATGTATATGCTTTCTCTTTTAATGGTTTTCAGCACTATTGCAGCCCAGGCCCCGGATTGGGAGTGGGCCAGTTCCGTAAATTCGGCCGGCTCTGAGATATCCACTGATGCCGCCAGCGATCCCACAACCGGTGATCTCTATATTGCAGGGAGCTGGAGCTCCGGCCTGAGTGAGGGCTTTCCCTCCGGAACGGCTCCATCCACTGACTTCAGTTCCACCTATGGAGGAGTGGACGGATTCGTGGCCAAATACAACAATTACGGTGACCTTCTCTGGGCCTTTAAGGTCGGCGGCGAAGGCGGGGACCGGGTCTCAGCCATCTCCGTGGATCCCTCTGGCTATCTCTATATTACAGGCACTTTTGGAAAAGGGAACGGGTTTTTCTCGGGAACATCGGCCGTTACTGGTGCCTCCTCGCTGACCAACACGGACAGGGATGACTTTTTTATAGCCAAATACGATACTGCAGGTGCCTTTCAGTGGGTCCGCCGATCCGAATCCGATCTCCATCACCTGTCCGGGAGCGCCCTCTCTGCTCTCTCTTCCTCGGTGATCGTATCGGGACAGAACAACGGTACCGCCGCTTTTGGTCCCCTTGCCCTGACAGCCACCTTCGGAAACAGTGATATTTTCGTAGTAAAATATGACAGCTCAGGTGCCGAGCAGTGGCTGATCCAGGGCGGAAGCGACCTTGATGACTATGCCAATGGTGTTGCTGCCGATGGATCCGGTGTATACGTGGCAGGGAATTTCAGGGGTATGGAGCTGGAGCTGACCGGCACCGGTGGCAATACCGTCACCTCCATACCCAACTCTAAAAACGGGAACGAAGAGATCTTCCTTCTCTCCTGTGACCCGAACGGGAACTTCAGCTGGGGCCGGTCGGTTTCGGGCAACGGAAAAGATTTTTGTCAGGATATCACTCTGGACGGAGACACCCTCTGCCTGACCGGTTCCATAGATCTTGAATCCGATTTCCCGTCCTTCCCTGACAACCCCGTATCATCATCCTTTCATCAGGATATTTTTATCTCGGCACATGCCAAACTGAATGGCAATACGGGATGGGCCATGACAATACCGAGTACCAACGTCGGCGGCGAATCCGGATTATCCATCGTAACAGACCAGCTGGGAAACCTCTCAGTCACGGGGAATTTTAAAGGGGACCTTTCCTTCCCGGACGGCACGGTGTTGACTTCAGAAGGAGCCGAAGATGTTTTCATTGCCTCTTATACTGGCGCGGGGGGATTCAGATGGGCTGAAAGCGCCGGGTCCATCGGATCTGATTACGGATACGGCATTGCAGCGGGATCATCGGGAAGCCTCTATGTGGCCGGAGCATATGACCAGGAGATGATTCTTGGAGGGCTGACCCTTCCGGGCAACGGAGGCAACAATATTTTTGCGGCAAAGATCAATACCTCCTGTATGGATGCGGAGGTCGTTCCGGTTGCCGTTGTGGGTGACGAAGGGAGTGTATGCGGACTGGAGTATCAGCTGAGCGCCCTTCCCACAGAAGGTACCGGAATATGGAGCATGGTCTCCGGACCCGGGAATGTGATCTTTACCCCCGGGGAGACTCTGGAAGAGGTCACTACTTCGGCGGACCAGTATGGTTCCTACCAGTTTCAGTGGGAGGTGACCCTGGAGGGATGTACCGTCAGGGATACGGCCGGAGTGCGTTTTGACCGGGCACCCGTGGTCGATGCCGGACCTGACCAGACACTGGAGTTCACCTTTTCCACCACTTTGGCCGCCGCTGTTCCCGATCCCGGCTCCGGCCGTTGGAAAGTGGTAAGCGGCACCGCACAGATTGCCGATGCAAATGATCCTTTTTCATTGGTAACAGGATTATCTCCGGGCAGGAACGAGTTTTCATGGACCGTGGAGAACGGAGTATGTGCAGAGGCCTCCGATCAAGTGGTGGTTACAGTAACTGACATCACTGCACCCACCGTAATTACTCCCAACGGCGACGGACAGAACGATTATTTTGTCTTTCCGGGTCTGGAGCAGCTGACAGGCTGTGCGCTGGTAATCTATAACCGCTGGGGAATCGAGGTTTACCGGACCACCGATTATCAAAATGGATGGGAAGGCCGTGATCAGCAAAACAATGAACTGATACCGGATACCTATTTCTACATATTGAAACTTAAATCGGGGCGAATTATAAAAGGCTATGTTGAGATACGAAGATAAAAGGTGATAAAACACTTGTTCCATATCGTTTTGCTGTTGGGAGCTGGAACATCCGCCTACTCCCAGTTACAGCCGCTCATGGATCAGTACCATCTGAACGGGCTGGCCATCAATCCTGCCTATGCCGGAAGTCAGGAAGCTCTGCTGGTGGAACTCTATTCCAGAAACCAGTGGGTTGGATTTGAAGGTGCTCCCCGGACCTATACCCTGTCCATGCATGCCCCAATGAGAAACAGGAGGGTAAATCTGGGGATCATCCTGCTGGGAGACAAACTGGGATCTGAACGGGAAACAGGTGTCCTGCTGAATTACGCCTTCCGTATATCACTTGGAAGGGGGAAATGGTCCCTGGGACTTGGAGCGGGTATCAGCAACCTGGCCACGGACCTGAACGCCCTCCGGTATACGGACCAGGGGGACAGGCTCATACAGGATATTCAAAAAAGCGTGCTGCTCCCCGAGTTCAGCATTGGCAGCTACTATTATACAGATAAATTCTTCGCCGGAATATCCATGCCCCTCTTCCTGAGCTATCATGTCAATGACAAAAACGGCCAGAGGCAGATGTATTTCCGCCCGGGGGAAGCAACCTATATGCTCACTTCGGGCTATCACCTGATACTTGCCGAAGGCATTGGGTTGTTGCCTTCCGTTCTGGTCAAAGCCATTCCAGGTGGTCCTGCACAACTGGATCTTCATTGCCATGTGATTCTCAGGGAAAAAGTGTGGTTCGGAGCCGGGATAAGGAGCAATGGCACTCTTTCAGGGCTTTTTCAGGTACAGGTCAATCCCCAGTTCAGAATAGCCTATTCCTATTCATACGAACTTTCGGAACTCAGTTCGTACCAACACGGATCACATGAATTATACCTGCAGTACCGTTTCAGATACCGGCTGGATGTAATGAGTCCAAGATACTTTTAAGCCAGGGAACATGGATAAGAAACCTTTATTTCTCATTGCAATGATCCTGCTCAGCCCTGTAAACCTGAGCAGCCAGTCCCACTACGAGGTAAGCAGGGCAGCCTTCTGCAGTCCTGGGTACGATGAATTTTGCCCTGTAATATACCAGGATCAGCTCGTGTTCTGCTCCGACCGGGAACAGGAACTGCTGATTACCTACCGGAACGGGAAAAACAGGGGTTTGCTGAACCTCTTCACGGTAAGAGCGGATCAGGAATCCGGGCAGAAGGACCCTGAAATATTCAGCAAAGACCTGGTGACCCCTTACAATGACGGTCCTGCCGCATTTATGAAGGGGGACTCGCTGATGGTCTATTCCAGAAACCTGGATATAAGAAGGAAGGTCGGGAATGTTTCAGATGAAAGCAACAGGCTCGGTCTCTTCTTTGCAATAAGGAGCGAGGGTGAATGGGTTCCCTTTTCCGGTTTCCCTTTTAACAGCAAGGACTACTCCATCACAACACCCTGTTTCAGCCCGGACAGGCGCTATCTCTATTTTGGATCGGATATGCCGGGGGGGTACGGAGGAGCTGACCTGTACTGTTCTGAACTGATCAATGGAGTATGGCAAAAACCGGTCAACCTGGGGCCCCTTGTCAATACCACGGGAAATGAGGCATATCCTTTTGTGGCCGGGAACGGGGACCTCTATTTTGCATCGGACGGTCACCCCGGGTTGGGAAGAAAAGATATCTTCGTCTCAAAAAACAGCGAAGCCGGATGGACGTTGGCCGCGCACATTGATGCTCCCATCAACTCGGAAGAAGATGATTTCGGGATTCTTACGAACTCCACTTTTTCAGAAGGATATTTTTCCTCCAGCAGGAACGGATCGGACGATATATTCCGCTTCACCACCCTGGTCCCCCAGCTTTTCGGCTGTGATTCGATGCTGGAGAACCAGTATTGTTTTGAATTCTGGGACGATCATTACCCGGGAACCGATTCCCTGCCTGTGGTTTATGAATGGTCTTTCAGTGACGGCAGCAAACTGAGGGGCCTGACTGTGGAGCATTGTTTCCCGGGTGCGGGGAAATACCGGGCCCGGTTAAATATCATCGACAGCACCACCAGTATTATATTTAGTACACAATCCTCCTTGGAGTTTGAAATAAAGGACCAAATCCAACCCTATATCACCAGCCCGGATGTTTATCCGGTGAACAGAGAAATGGAGTTCAGCGGCCTTGATTCTAATTTACCGGATCATACCATCGAAAAATACATTTGGGATTTTGGGGACGGCTCATCCGGACTTGGTCCGGAAATCAGGCACCGGTACGGGAGACCAGGAATATATGATGTGAAGCTGGGAGTAACCGTCCGGAACGAGGGTGGCAAATCCGGAGAAACCATTTGTGTAATAAAGCAGTTGACAATCGTTCCAGTTAACCAAACCATACATCGGAAGGAAAATAACGGAATTGTATCAGGCAATCTTTTGCCGGATTACCCTTATGAGCTACCTTTGTCCCGCAACGGTCACATGAATTCTGCCGGACATAAAATGATACACTGATTTAATTAATATATTTTATACAGAACATCCTCGCCCCGGGAATGCAACTTGAATTAGAATGAAGAGATATATAAAATACTTGACTGCAGTGTCTGCGTTCTCCCTGCTATGGATTTTGCAGGCAGTGTCCCAGCCGGCTCCTGCCGAGGATGAAAATATTCCCTTCCTGATAACTTTCGGAAAAGATGCCGAAACAAACTGGGGTGACGATGACTTCTGCCAGATCTTTTTCTTTATGGTGCCTGATTCATATACCGAGCCACTATATATAAGAGTTTATGATCCGGATACCGGGGGCGAACTGGATGAATTGAAAGGTGATTTTAATACAACGGTCAGGTTTTCGGTATACGGGGGACCCGGGACCTGGAGCGATACCGATGCAAAGAACGAGAATCCTACAGGAAATTTCGAAAGCGGAAGTCTGCTCGCAACCCGCAGTTTCGGCCAAAGTGACCGTTATGATCAGAAATGGTTTTCATTCGGACCATATAATCCAAAAGAAGGAGAATATATCGAAAAACTCGGCGGTTTTGTTTTCAAGGTGATAGCACGAGGGGTGGAAGGAGACGACGGGAACCTTTACAAGTACTATATGAGTGTCGATATGAATGAGAACATTCCTGTGGAAGGTGGTAATCTGTTTACCTATGAATATACTTTCCGGCTGTCGGACAATCCGGATCATGTGTCACAGATCTATCCGTTCCTGGATGACCTGGTCACTTCGGTGAAAATATGCAATTTTGACTGGGACGATGATGGTTACATCAGGGTTATCTCCAAATCCAAAAGAGGTGAACTATGTACGGTCTCAGATGACGGCGACTGGAAGGAAAACCGTTTTCCCGTCACACAAAATGAGAGAAATACCTCTATGGAGATCCAGTTTATCAAGGATAGTACGAATCCGGTCCGGAACAATAATGTTGTAATGATTGTACAGAATCAATACGGAGAATCACTCCCGTTTTTTGTAATCCCCATCGGAGGAAGACCGGTATATAATCCGTCTTTGAAGATGCGGTCCATACAAAAGAAATAGACAGGTATGAAGTTTCACATTCTAATTCCGGCTCTCATATTATCTCTTTCAACTGCAGCAACCGGTCAAATACAAAATTTCAGGCAGTTCGGCAACGAGGAAGGATTATACCAGACCTATATCTATTCCATCAACCAGGATAGTGACGGTTTCTTATGGATTGGAACCGCGGAAGGCCTTTATAAATTTGACGGATTCGATTTTGAATTCTTTACAACGGAGGATGGACTCTCCGACAATTTTATCCAGAAGATCTTCAGGGACCGGAGCGGGAAGTTATGGCTGGGCCATCAAAACGGGACCCTTTCCATCATTGAGGAATCAGGTTTCACTGCCCTGAACCAGCAGACAGAAAACCCGGGATTGGTAAGCGATCTGACAGAAGATGAATCTGGAAATATCTGGGTCTCCATTCTCAACCAGGGCTTGCTGTTCATAGATAAGGAAAAGAAGATCACAACGGTAAATTGGTCCATTCATGATGAACAGGTATCACAACTGGAGTTCCTGGGTAACAACTATTTCCTGATAGGTACCCAGGAGAACCTGTACCTGTCGAAGTACGACAGGGAATCGGGAGAGATGCTTGTAATGAAGAGGGTGGATCAATATCCGGGGTCAAAAACAGTTGAAATATTTCCGGAATCCGGTTCGGATTATATTGTTGTCAGCCAGATGGATGGCTTCTTCCGGTTTACTTTTGACAGCCCGGCTGCCGGTTTTGATTTATATGCAATTGATGATAACCGGGATGGCGCACTGGATAATCTGCAAGCGGGAATATTGGACAGTGATGGAGCCATCTGGTTAACATCCATGGGAAAGGGAATAATGAAATACGTCCGTGACCGGAACGGGGATTTTTTCAGGGAGACCTCCTTCTCAGCAAAAAACGGCCTTGTCTCCGATAATGTGAGATCAATCTTTGAGGATCTTGAGGGAAATATATGGTTCGGAATGTATGGGCAAGGGCTTATCAATTATAGTGAAAAAAGCCTCAGGATATTTAATTATAACAAGGAAAATGAATCGAAGAGGATCGTTGCCGTTACCAGCTATGGAAATAGACTGCTCCAGGTGACCGGGAGTAAACTGATTCTGCTTAACCGGTCCGGAGACACCCTGATCAATAGTTATCCACTGCCGGTTACCTCTTCCGTGGACAGACTAAACACCCTGTATGTAGCCCCGGACTCGTCCATATGGCTGGGATTCGAAAAATCGGGACTCTATGTTTCGGAACCAAACAAATTCAGATTCAGAGATTTTTCCATATCGGTAGGCAGACTGGCCAATTCTATTAATCACATCACAGGTGATAACCGGTACCTGTGGATAGGGACCAAGAAAGGAGTGTGCAGGATCAACGGGGAAAACAATGAACTCCGCTGGTTCACCACTGAAGAGGGACTGCCACATAATAATATCCAGCAACTGTATATCGACTCACTTGACAGAGTGCTGGTTGCAACCAATTGCAAGGAGATATTCTATATTGGAAGTGACGGGAAAGTTGCAATATTGGAAAACAGCTGGATAGAAACACCCAGCCTGGTGACCTCCTTTCAGGAAAGCAACGACGGGACCATCTGGGCCGGAACCATGGGAAACGGTGTTTGGGAACTGAAAAAAGACGGCAATATCAACTATACCAAAATCTCGGGGTTGTATTCCAATTTCTGTTACAGCCTCTCCCTTTCGGATATGGGAGATCTTGTGATCGGCCACAGGGGCGGGATCTCCCTCATTGGTCCGGAATCAGTACGGATCAGAGTCCTCAGCGCGTCCGAAGGCATCGCGGGTTCAATACAGTTTTACCCAAATGCGGTTCTGAATGATCATTCGGGAGCAATCTGGTTTGGAACTTCTGAAGGCCTTGTAAAGTTTGTTACAACCCCGGCCAAAGAAGCATCGATCCCGCCTAAACTTAGCATCGAGGCTGTATATGTGGATGGCCATAAGGTTGATTTTCGTTCAGGCCGGATTGTCCTGAAACCGGGTCATTATGAGGTGGAGGTGGAATACATCGGTTTGCATCTGGCTCATCCTGGAATGGTTGCCTATATGACCAGACTGGATGGATATAACGATGACTGGTCCGAACCTACAGCTGACCGCAAAATTATATATGCCAGAATGGAATACGGTGTATATACATTCAATATCAGGGCTTTCAACGAAAATGATATCTGCAGTGAGATCACCTCCGCCTTCGAGTTAAAAATAAAGGAGCCTTTCTATATTTCATTTTGGTTCTTTATCCTAATTGCCACCCTGCTGGGGTTCATCTTATACCTGATCATAAGGATTCGTGAGCGATACCATCGGAAACTACAGGATAAACTCCTGAAAAGCCTGGATGAAAAGTCCAGGGAGATTATCGCCAAGGAGGAGATCATCAAAGAGAGAAAAAGGGTTGAGCAGATATTGATCGAAGCCAGAATGAAAGCAGAAGCTTCAGAAAAACTCAAGACCTCATTTCTTCAAAACATGTCGCATGAAATAAGGACCCCCATGAATGCCATTTTGGGGTTCTCCCATTTGCTCATGGATAGGGAATGGCCGGTTAAACGCCGGAAAGAGTTCATTCATACTATTTCAACCAGTGCCGAATCGTTGCTGACATTAATCGACAACATACTTGACCTGTCGAAACTGGAGACCAATCAGCTAAAGATTGAAGAGAGCAATTGCAGGATGATCCAATTGATGACAGACTTGGAAACGACTTTCCTGAACCGTCTGCGTGAAGCAGGAAAAGCGGAGATTGAACTCCGGAAGGTTTGTCCTGATGATGACAACCTTCGGTTGATCACCGATTGTCACCGGTTGAAACAAATACTCTACAATCTACTGGACAATGCACTAAAATTCACCGAGAAAGGGGAAATCACGTTTGGCTGCACTGTCGAGGAGACCCATATCGAGTTTTTTGTGGAGGATTCGGGAATCGGGCTTACTGAAGAAAAAGCCAAAGTGATCTTTGACCTGTTCCGGAAAATTGACGATGATCAAGTCAAACTCTATGGGGGGACGGGTCTCGGACTTACCATTGTAATACATCTGGTAAATCTGATGGGGGGAGAAATTTATGTGGAGTCGAAACCTGGGATCGGATCAAAATTTTATTTCAAACTACCAAGGAAAGAGTAGGATGAAAAGATTGATTGACATTCAAGCTCCTAACAGGGTATTAATATAGAAAAGTGGGTAACATAGAGGCCGTTATACTGGATATGGACGGGATCCTGATCGATTCGGAGCGCCACTGGCAGCTTACCGAGCGGGCCATCTTTGCGGAGATGGGGATCGATTTGACCGACGAGCTGCTGGTCCAGACCAGGGGGCTCCGGACCGAGGAGATGGTGGCGCACTGGTCGGCGCGCTTCCCCCTGGACGGAACAGATCACCGGCAGTTGATGGAACAGTATGACATGCGTATGGTGGAGACCATGAAAAGAGAGGTCTCCCTGATGGAAGGGGCCAGGGAGCTGATCGGCATGTTCAGGGAGATGGGGATGCCGCTCGCTCTGGCAACCTGCTCCACACAGGAACATATCGACGCGGTGATGGAGAAGCATGGCATCAGGGAGCTGTTCGACCTGCTGGTTTCCGCTGCCGTCGAGATGCCGGGAAAACCACACCCGGAGGTCTACCTGCGCACAGCGGCCCTGTTGAAGGCTGATCCTACCCGGTGCCTGGCTTTCGAGGACTCCTTTGCAGGAGTGATCGCTGCCAAAGCAGCCCGTATGAAGGTGGTGGCCATGCCCGACCCTTCCGAATTTGACCAGGAGCGGTTTGGTGCGGCGGACCTGAAGATCCGGTCGCTGAATGAATTTACCATTGAAATGTTTAACAAGCTGCAGGAAGCATAATGACTAAAGATGAGATAAAAGTATACGGACCGGCAACCGTCTCCAATGTGGGACCCGGTTTTGATCTGCTGGGATTTGCGTTGGAATCGCCGGGTGATGAGATGATCATCCGCAGGAACGGGACCGGGAAGCTGACCCTGTTCAATGAAACGGATTCCGACCTGCCCACCGATCCCGAACAAAATGTAGCCTCCGTTGCTGCTCTTTCCCTGCTCAGGGAACTGGATTCCCCATCGGGTTTCGATATCATCTTTACACAGAAGATCCCTCCCGGCAGCGGTGTAGGGTCCAGCGCTGCCAGCTGTGTGGCGGCCGTTATGGGGATCAACGAATTGCTTGGCTCCCCTTTTGGAACAGCGGCACTGATCCCCTATGCCATGGAAGGTGAAAAGCTGGCCAGTGGCGGAGATGTACATGCCGATAACATCGCACCGGCCCTGCTGGGGGGCGTGACCCTGATCCGCAGCTATGATCCCCTCGACATCAAGCACATCCCCTACCCTGCAGACCTCTGGTGCGCCGTGATCCATCCCCACCTGGAGATCAAAACCTCCGAGAGCCGGAAACTGATCCCCAGGATGATACCACTGGAAACCGCTTTGAAACAGTGCGGCAACCTGGCCGGGCTGGTGGCCGGGCTCACATCCGGCGATTACTCCCTGATCGGACGCTCGGTGACAGACCACCTTGCCGAACCCTACCGCACCCAGGCCCTGCCGGACTTCGCTGCTTTAAAAGCAGCAGCCATTGAAGCAGGGTCGGTGGGAACAGGCCTGTCGGGATCGGGCCCTTCGGTATTCAGCCTCTGCAGGGGTGAAGAGATGGCTGCCAGCGTGGGTGGCGTCATGAAGGCACATTTTTCGGCCCGGCATATCGATTCCAGGCTTTATGTCTCACGGATCAGCCAGGCCGGTTGTAAAATTATCTGAGATGCACTATTACAGTACCAGTAATAAAGAGTTGAAGATTGGCCTGAAGGAGGCTGTTATCATGGGACTGGCTCCCGACCGGGGCCTGTTCATGCCCTCTCCCATCCCGGTGCTGAACAGGGCCACCCTGGAGGGACTGCGGAACATGGAACTGCCGGGGATCGCCGTTCAGCTCTCCCGGATCCTTTTCGGGAAGGATATCCCGGAAACTGAACTGAAGAAGATTGCGGAGGAGGCGGTCAACTTTGATACGCCACTGGTAAAGGTGGAGGAGGGGCTCTATTCGCTGGAACTTTTCCACGGGCCCACCCTGGCATTCAAGGATGTGGGAGCACGATACCTGGCCCGGTTGCTGGGCTATTTCACAAAGGACATGGACCAGGACATCCATGTGCTGGTAGCCACTTCGGGCGATACCGGCAGCGCGGTGGCCAACGGGTTCCTGGGGGTTGAGGGGATCAAAGTGCATGTGCTCTACCCCTCGGGCGGGGTCACTTCACTCCAGGAGAAGCAGTTTACCACCCTGGGGGAAAACATCACTGCACTGGAGGTGGAGGGAAGTTTTGACGACTGCCAGCGCCTGGTCAAGGAGGCCTTTATGGATGAAGAGCTTTCCGGAAAAATGACGCTGACCTCGGCCAACTCTATCAACCTGGCCAGGTTCCTCCCCCAATCGTTTTACTATTTCAGGGGCTGGGCTCAGCTGGAGCCCGGGACAAAGGCTTTCTTTTCGGTACCCAGCGGGAATTACGGGAACATGACGGCCGGACTGGTGGCCAGGGAGATGGGGATGCCGGTGCACACTTTCCTGTCGGTCAACAATCTCAATGATGTGGTGGCCTCCTACCTGCTGACCGGCCGGTACAATCCGAGGCCATCTGTGCCCACCATTGCCAATGCCATGGATGTGGGCGATCCCAGCAACTTCGACAGGATCCTTGATATCTTTGACCACCACTATGAATGGATCACAGAGCACCTGGAGGGGTACAGCTATAACGACAGGGAGATCCGGGAGGTGATCGGCCGCGTTTACAGGGAAAGCGGATACCTGTGCGATCCGCATGGCGCCACCGGTTACGAAGCCGCCCGATCATACCGCAAGGAGCATCCTGAAATGACAGGTATTTTCCTGGAAACAGCTCACCCTGCCAAGTTCAGGGAGACCGTGGAAGAGGTGACCGGGGAAAAGGTGGCATTGCCGGAACGGCTGGCCGCCTTTGAAGGCAGAGAAAAACAATCTGTCATCATCCCTTCCGATTACCAGGCTTTCAGGGAATACCTTTCCGGGATAGCCTGATTAAACTGAGTTCAGTTTCTTGGTTTTTTTACCCGTTGCAGCGACCCTCATCCTGGAGGTGAACTCAAATACCTGGGGTATCTTCTCCAATGCAAGCTTTTCACCGCAGAGTCTCTTGAACTCCATTTCATCCACGGAGGGGTCATTCAGGTCGGCCACCACCACTTCAGCCTTCAACGCCTCACCCAGGATCTCATCAAAAATGGCTGAGATGGAACAGTCCACCACGCCGGGAAAGGTTACAATGACCTCCTCGATCTCCTTGGGACTGATGCGCCGGCCACCTACCTTGATGATCTCCTTACGGCGTGCCGTATGGTAGAAGAAACCGTCCTCATCCCTGTATGCCAGGTCACCCGTATGGAGCCATCCATCCTTAAGGGTCGCAGCCGTCCCTTCGATGTCCTCCAGGTAACCTTTCATGATATTGTCACCTTTGGCCACCAGTTCACCTACCACACCCGCTTTCGTTACAGGCCTGCCCCGGTCATCCACCAGGTCGAGGGTCACCCCGGGAATGGCCTTCCCCAGTGAACCCATCTTGTCTTTCAACCGCTCGGGCGGAAGCCAGGAGAGCCTGGCAGTGGCCTCGGTCTGACCATACATCACATAAAAGGTGATACCGGGCTGGTTATCCACAAGTTCCTGGATAAACACCTTATGCAGCTTCCCCCCTGCCTGGGTCATATACCTCAGATCAGGGAAATGATCACTCTTAAATGATTTCGATTTGCGCAGCAACACCTGGAAATGACTGGGTACCCCAGCAAATCCGGTGCATTTATAATTCTTCAGGTCATTGATCACCGCCCCCAGGAACATGAAGTTATTGTTGAATACCACACTGCCGCCCACTTTCAGGTGTGTATGGAGCAGGGAGAGCCCGTAACAGTAATAAAAGGGCAGCACGATCTCAATGATATCGTCACCGGTCAGCTTCAGGTACTCGATGATCGAATTGGTATTGGCAATAATATTTTTATGGGTGATCATCACCCCCTTGGGCTCACCCGTCGAGCCCGAGGTAAAGATGATCTCAGCCAGCCGCTCCTCGTCAAAAGAATCCTCGTTGAACAGGTTCATGGTGAGATCGTTCTTACCACTTTCCGGGGGCGGGATCTCATTATATACCGTTTCCAGCATTTTCCACCTGGGATCGCCGCTCCTTACCGGGACCACAAACGCCACCTTCGCTTTACAAAGGTCGACAATGAACCGGAGGTTATTCTCTTCAATGGAAGGATTCAGGGGAACGCATACATTTCCCGACTTTATGATGGCCAGGTAGACCACCAGGAAAAAGGCTGAATTGGGGGCCACCAGCAGGATATTATTGTTCTCGCCATAGCGCTCCCTGAGGTACCTTGCCAGTTTGAGTGATTCACAGTACAATTCGGAATAGGTCATCTCCTCTTTGTTGCCCAGCAGGAATTTCTTATAGAGAAATCCGGATTCCTCCAGCAAATAGTCGTATACGTTCATAAGTCCCGGTTGTTGATCAGATAAATATATAGTCGTTTATGGGTGGGGTCCTGAGGTAGTCGGTGGTTGCGCTCCTGCGTTCGAAATTACGGTAGTTCCGCAGGATATCATCAGCGGTCATATCCATCACCTGACCCACCTCTTTTGGATCATAATTGTTTTCATAGGCATACCATAAAAGGTCCATGATATGGTGCGGGAACTCGTAGAAAAACTCCTCCTGGGTCTGCTCCGCACTGTATGTATCCGTTGTGGGCGTCCTGTCGATGATCCCCTGTGGAACCCCCATGTGGGCGGCAATCTGGTATACCTGGGTTTTATAGAGCCTCCCGATGGGGAAGAGATCGCCTCCCCCGTCACCAAATTTCACAAAGAAACCCTGGTCCACCTCGTGCTTATTGGGCGTTCCGACCACCGCATAGTGCAGCTGTTCGGCATGGTAGTACAGGAAGGACATCCTTGAGCGCTGCTTGAAGTTGGATGCCGCAATAATGGTTCTCATCTGGGGCGATGGCAGCCGCTTGACAATCACCGAACGATCCGGTTTTACCACGGTCAGATGGAAAAGCGGCGGCAGTTTGGATCCCTTCCCCTCGTGCTTGATCCCGATCTTCATTTTATCAACCGAAGGGTCATATTCCGGTATCACCTCCCTGACAGCCTGGTCGCGGCGCTGGTAGCAACCAAATCCGTCCAGGGCGCCGGTAATCACCTCCTTGATCACTTTCACCCCGAACTTCCCTGCCAGTTCCCTGGCCAGCTCTTCACTATCCGGACTGGAATCTTTTTCGGGCATCATCACCCCCAGTATTCGCTCGGGACCCATAGCCTTTACAGCCAGCGCCATGCTCACCGACGAGTCGATCCCCCCGCTCAGTCCGATGACAGCCCCGTACCGGTTGTGCCGAACGGTTATATCCTCGCGTATCTTTTTGGTAATCTTATCAATAAGTCCATCTATGTCCTTTATTTTCAGGATGTCACGGCTAAATTCGGGTTTACTCATTATAATATTTATTTAAAATTCTATCAAATTTAACGGGGCACTTCACCCGCATTTTATTTTCCCTATATGGGTTGTTGCCGGCTACAAACATATCCATCAGGAGCTGTGTGGAAAGGATCCCGGCCACGGCCATATTCTCATTTTCAGTGACCCTCTTCCCCTCCTGCATCTTCCCCAGCAGCTTCTCCACCGACCCGGTATTGAAGATGCCAAACCTGCTGAGCATCCCGGGCGACATGGCCTCCCTCAGGTACTCCGGTGCCTTTGCGGAGGTCAGGCTGGAGGCCACCGGGGCGCGGTAAGCCTGCTTGGGACGGTGCACCACCTGGTCGGGCAGCCGGCCGTCCATCAGCTTCTTCATAAGGTACTTCTCATTAAGCCCCTTTATCTTATGGTTCCATGGCAACCGTGTACAGAACTCTACCACACGATGATCCAGGAAGGGGTAGCGCCCTTCTACCGAATGGGCCATACCCATGCGGTCACCCTGTGAGGAGAGCAGGTATCCCGATAAAAAGAGGGTCGATTCGAGCCATTGCGCCCTGCTGAGCAGGTCCAGCTCACCGAATCCCTCGGGGAGCGTATTTATAAAAGATCCCACCGGATCTGGTGAAACGCCATCCAGGAAATCCTTGCGGATATGCTCCTTGATGTGTCGAGAATTGTTCCACCGGATCAGGTGGGAATAAACAGGAGATGCGGTCTCCTGTAATCCATGACCGAAAAACATTTTCAGCATGGCACTGTTCCTCCCCTGGAACTGCGCCAGGTAAGGATAGAGTTTCTGCAGCAGCAATGGCCTGAACTTCGATGAGGGCTCCCTTGACCAGAACTCCCTGATAATAGCCTCTTTGAAAATATTATAACCTCCCAGGAACTCATCAGCCCCCTCACCGGTGATCACCACCTTGATCCCATTTTCATTGACAAGTCCAGACAGGAGGAACATGGGTACGGCCCCTGTGCGCAGGATGGGGATCTCGGTGTGCCAGAGTACCTGGGCGAAATGATCTGCAATATCAGTGTTTCGGCAGGTGATGGAGTGGTGCGTGGTCTCCAGCTGTCTGGAGACGCTTTGCTGAAAGGCGGTCTCGTCAAATTCGGCCGATTCAAATCCGATGGAGAAGGTGTTGAGGACCCCGGGTTCGATCTGCTTGATCAGCCAGGTAGTGGCGCTGGAATCGATGCCACCGCTCAGGTAGGCCGCAACCTGTACATCAGAACGCAGACGCAGCCTGACCGAATCGGTAATGATCGATTCAAACTCCTCCAGTGTATCGGAGAGCGATTGCGTACCGTTTATCCCCTTGTCCCCCCTGAACCGGAGTTCCCAGTAGGGCTTGATCTCAGTGTGATGATCCCTGGCCACCATATAGTGGCCCGGGGGCAGCTCCTTTACACCTTTAAACAATGTCCCGGGCGAGGGGATGGTCCAGAAGGTGAATACCCGGTTCAGCGATTCCGGGTCCGGTTCGGCCTTCACATATCCCGATTCCATCAGGCATTTGATCTCGGAGCCAAATACGAGCAGGTTCCCCGCCCTGTAATAGTAGAGCGGCCTGATCCCCATGCGGTCACGCCCCAGGAAGATCTCCTTTCGCTTAGTGTCCCATATGGCAAATGCAAACTGGCCATTGAGCTTCTCCAGGCACTTCTCCCGGTAGTGTTTAAAAAGCAGAAGCAATACCTCTGTATCGCTTCCGGTCCGGAAACGGTAACCCAGGTGTGACAGTTCGTCCCTCAGTTCAATGTAATTGAAGATCTCTCCATTGAAAACGATCCAGAGCTCCTGCGCCTCATCACACATGGGTTGCTGGCCAAGCGCCAGGTCGATAATGCTCAGGCGCACACTGCCCAGGCCCACTCCCTCTCCAATATAGATTCCAGACTCATCGGGACCGCGATACTGGATCTGCATGAGCATGTTCCTGATAGAATGGGAACTGACCACATCACCATGTGGATGATATATGCCTGAGATACCGCACATTTTTGTCCAGTTTTAATCAAACTAGACCAGGGCGGGATTCTTCTTCACGATAAATTCGGCGATGGCGTCGATCGATTCAAAATTCTCCTCAACCAGGTCACTATCATTGGCGGAAATCTGGAAAGTTGACTCCAGGTAATCAAGCAACAGGGCAAAACCCATCGAATCGAAGATACCTTCTACAAACAGTTTGGTATCGGACTGGAGGGTGTCTGTCTCCTTGAATGTATTTTCCTTAACGTACTTAAACAACTCGTTTTTTAATGTATCCATCTTCTCCATGAAATTTGATTGAATCCTAAGTAATTGATATCTAGCTCTTTTTCAATATTCAGATTGTACTATTTTCATTGTTTCAAAATACACATTACTTTATGTCCGGATCAATCGTTTTGACTAATACAGGAATAGTATTGAGAAGACAGGATAATGACCCCATAAAATAAGTGGTCCCTGAATTTTGAATCTGCAATTATCGGGAAAACAGTACAAACTTGTGATGAATGGCCCAAAATCCTTGATGAATCTTTCCCAGGGGGTTGGATAACCCCTTCCCGTTGATCTGTCAGTGGTAAATCGGTCCTTAGTGGTAAATCGGTCCTTAGTGGTTTTCACCACATCCCTTCACAATGAAGGTCGACACTGCTCAACCATTACTTATAAAGAACACAGTTACAACAGACCCTGATCTACCATGGCATCGGCCACCTTCAGGAAACCGGCTATATTGGCCCCCTTCACATAATCCACATACCCATCCGGATTGGTGCCGTATTTCACGCAGTTCTGGTGTATATTGGTCATGATATGGTGCAGGCGGTCGTCCACCTCTGCACGGCTCCAGTTGATCTTCATGGAGTTCTGTGCCATCTCCAGTCCCGAGGTGGCCACACCTCCGGCATTGGCCGCTTTCCCAGGGGCATAGAGTAGCTGCTTATCCTGGAGCTTCTCAATGGCGTCCGGTGTACAGGGCATATTGGCCCCTTCGCAGACACAGAGACACCCGTTGGCGATGAGGTGTTCGGCATCGTTTGCGTCCAGTTCATTCTGTGTTGCACAGGGAAGGGCGATATCGACCTTCACCTCCCAGGGGTGCTTTCCCTGTACAAACCTGGCACTATCAAACTCGAGTGCATAGGGCGACACAATATCTTCGTTGGAGGCGCGGAGTTCCAGCATATAATCGATCTTCCCTCCCGAAACCCCTTCCGGGTCGTAGATATATCCGTCGGGACCGGACAGGGTCACCACTTTACCGCCCAGTTCGGTTACTTTCTGTACCGCTCCCCAGGCCACGTTCCCGAAACCGGAGACCGCAACAGTCTTCCCTTCAAAGGTTTCACCCCTGGTGGCCAGCATCTCCTTGGCAAAATATACACACCCAAAACCGGTGGCTTCGGGCCTGACCAGCGATCCTCCCCAGTTGATGCCCTTGCCTGTGAGGACCCCGGTATTCTCCCTGGCCAGTTTCCGGTACATGCCGTAGAGATAACCGATCTCACGTCCGCCCACTCCGATGTCACCGGCAGGTACATCGGTGTCGGGACCAATGACATTCCAGAGTTCCATCATAAATGCCTGGCAGAACCGCATGATCTCCGCGTTGGATTTCCCCTTGGGATCAAAATCAGAACCTCCTTTGGCACCTCCCATGGGAAGGGAGGTCAGGCTGTTCTTAAAGATCTGCTCAAATCCGAGGAACTTAAGGATACTCAGGTTCACACTGGGGTGAAAACGCAGTCCTCCCTTGTAAGGCCCGATGGCATTGTTGAACTGTATCCGGTAACCCAGGTTTACATGTACCGTTCCCTGGTCGTCGGCCCAGGGCACCTTGAAAACCAGTACACGATCTGGTTCGATGATCCGGTCCACAATATTGGCAGAGCGGAAATGGGGATTCTCATTGTAAACCTCCTCGATCGATTCAAGGACCTCGCGAACGGCCTGGTGGTACTCCACCTCACCGGGGTGCTTCTTCACCAGGTCAAGCATGATGGTATCTACGTTCATTGCAGTGTGTGTGTTTAATTGGTAAATTCTTTCTCGGTTGTTATATCGCTGCTGAATTTATTCGTTTCACTCATAAATGTAGGCAGCTAACATAACAACCGTTACAGAAGTGCTATCTATTTATCAACTTCCAGTGGTATGTTTTATAAGCCAACCGGGATTTTTCACAAAGTGAACTGTGCTCAGCGAGATTATCGAGCTAATAACCACTTGGCGGTAAAATATACCACTGGAAAAATAATAAGAATATCACAACCATTGTGTTGTGATACCCTCATTATGGTGACGTAAAATTGGCGTTTCTGCGGGGATAAAACAACCCCGGAGATTATGATTAACAGCAGGTCTGTTGATGCGAGCCTGCCGGGCAGTTCCAGTCAGGCAGGGAGACTGAACGGAGTTGATCAGATCAGGAACTGACCGCCTCGTTGTAGAGCGATTCCACGAACTTCCAGTCGATGACATTCCAGTAAGCCTCAATGTAACTGGCCCTCATGTTCTGGTAATGGAGGTAGTAGGCGTGCTCCCATACATCAACGTTCAGCAGCGGTGTGCCTTTTACCGGTGAAATATCCATCAGCGGGTTGTCCTGGTTGGGAAGGGAGGTCACCTGGAGTTTCCCGTCATCATTCAGTATCAGCCAGGCCCATCCCGAACCAAACTGGCTGCCGGCAGTGGCTGAGAAGAGATCTTTAAACTCGCTGAAAGAGCCAAAATTGGAGGCCAGGGCACTTGCAAACTCTCCGCTCGGTTCACCTCCGCCATCGGGCGACATGAACTTCCAGTAAAGGTTGTGGTTGAAATAACCCCCGCCGTTGTTCCTGATATCCATCCCATACTCCGACACTGATGCAAAAATCTTGTAAATATCGGTTGAATGCAGATCCGCAACCTTCAGGGCTGCATTTAACTTCTTGGTATAGCCTGCATGATGTTTCCCGTAGTGGAGTTCCATGGTCATGGCATCAATATTCGGTTCCAGGGCATTGAACGCGTAACCCAGTTCGGGTTGCAGGAATTCACCATCGTCACCCTGGACCACCAGCGATGCGGTGGCGCCATCCTTTGCTGAACCGTTCATACAGGAAGTGGCCACTGCAGGGGCGATCAGCGCCCCGGCACTAAGAATGGCCGATGTCTTCAGAAATTCACGTTTTTTCATAAGATATGGTATTATAATTTAGGTGTGGAGTGCTGCAAAAACTCATTCTTACCATACATAACATTCGTAAAACAAAAATGTTTGTTGCCTGATTGTCACTAAACTGCAGCCTGCAGCTGAATGGCCTGCTGCGCTGGACCGGCAGGGTGGTTTCGCTGTTTCGTCAACCGGGCGGAATTGACCGGGCAGGCTTACTTTTTGGCACGCTGCCGGTCAGCCGGTTTCATCACGGCACCCCGGTGCGTCCTGCCGTCGATCAGGATCTCCAGTGGCTGTTCAAACCGCACATGCCTGACATGGTCATCTTCATAGACCGCCTTCATCCGGTCGAGGAGCTCCGTGTTATAGGAGCCGTCCCCCAGGAAGGGGTTGATGGTCATATAACCGACCTGGAAAGAGGTGAGGTTCTGGAAGAAGTGTGTTCCCTGGGAGGGATCAATCCGGAACTCTTCCAGTCCCGATTCTACGATAATACGTGCAGCCGAGATATGTGTCCATTTCACCGGGATTCCCAGCCAGGGATCGGAGGAACCCCAGCGGCCGGGCCCCACCAGTACATATCCCGTTTTACGCTCCCTGAATCCCGCGTTCAGCTTCTCGACAATGGCGGCAATTTCCTTGCAGGCCGAGGATTTGAAGGTTTCGGGCTTCACGTAGACCAGGTCACTGATACCGGTGAACTCCCCGTTACCAAGGGCCGACTCCGAAAAAAGGATGGCATCCTCAGGCTTTACCTTATCCATATCGATGGTGGTCGAGTGGTCGCTTTCCACTATGGGCCTGATCTGCAGAAAATTAAAGACAAAGGGATTCCCTTTGGGCACATCCATCTCCACCGCGAATTCAATCTCGATGGGCAGGTTCATCTCCTTTTGCCCCATCTCCAGCAGCTCCTTTACAATCTGTGCCAGGGGGAAGATTTCATGCTCCAGGACCCCTGCAAAAGTGACGATATTCTTCCCGTCATGGTTGAGCCCGTCGCGTACCACATCCGACTGGTAGTCGTACACCGAAGCAACGTGCCTGAAAGCGGGATCAATCTCAGCATCCTGCAGCTTATGCCTTACCAGGTTCATGGCGTCGTCGGTGGAGACATGGTAGCTGGCCTCATTCAGATTCAGGGCGTAATACTCCCTTTGCGTATCTCTCAACATCAGCTTGCCGGAGGAGAGCTGCAGGATCTTTTTTGGATAAGCAGGTGAGAACCGCAGGCTCACTCCACCGTCCACGATATATTTTCCCAGGCCGTATGCCACTTTGGCAATTCCATCCTCCGGCATTTCGGGAGCAATGGGATAGAAATTGATGGAACGGGCCACCCCCGAGAAGGTGGGGTAATAACAGTTGCCATGCATGGTACCGCAAACCTCCTGCAGCACAATGCCCATCTTCTCCTCGTCGATCACATTGGAGGTGGCTTCAATGTAGGCCTTGCTCTCCTTGAAATAGACCGAGGCATAGACCGATTTGATAGAGGTGGTGAGCAGCTCCATGGTAGTGGCAGGATTCTCCTTGTTCACCGGGATCATGTAGGTGGAGTAAATGCCCGCAAACGGCTGATAATGTGAATCCTCCAGTTTGCTTGATGAACGGACCGCCAGGGGCGCCTGGGTCACCGAAATGACCGTGTAGAGGTCCTGGTGCAGCCATCCCGGCAGCTCCGCCTCCACAAAACGCTCCAGGATCTCCTCATCGGGCAGGTCCGAGATCCCGATACGGTAGAGATCGTTGGTCTCCATGAACTCGTCGAACACATCCGTGCTCAGCACTACGGTTTTGGGGACGGTGACCAGCGCATTGGGATACCTGTTATAGAGGTTATACTTGCTGATCAACGAGTTGATAAAAGCGAGCCCGCGCGCCTTCCCCCCGATGGATTCATTCCCGATGCGTGAAAAGGTCCGGTAGGAGTCGTGCCTGTTCTTGTCAAACTGGGCGATGATCCCCCGTCCCTTGCTGATCCGGTAGCTGGCGATCGCCTCATAGAGATAACTGCGGATATCATCCATCCTTTCAAAATCTTCCTCTTTCAGATACTTGAAAAGCTGGGCCACAGGAAAGATGGCCCTGGCATTGAGCCATTTGGAGAAATCGTTCCGCCGGGCGTGCAAGGAGAGCACATCATCCGGTATCTCATAGATCTTTTTCTGGAGTGCCTGCAGATCCTCAGCACGGGCCACCTCCTCCATTGTTTCCGGGTTCCGGAATATAAAGGGTCCGAATGCAAAATTCTGGACAATATAATTACGCAGTTCCTGGGAGAGCGATTTGGAGTACTTGTGCATGAACCCCACCCCCATTGATCCGGCCAGTTCGGCATTGGAGAGATCGGATGACTGCATCAGGGCCGGCAGGTGCGGGTCCACCAGCCGCATCTGCTGCACCAGGTTGATCCCCAGTTTACTTTCCTTGTCACGGACATCCCCCTTTTTAAAACTCACATCGCTGATCACCCCCAGCAGGTTCTCCTTGTACTTCTGGTACAGCGTCCAGGCCTCGTCGTAGGTCTTGGCCAGCAGGATCTTGGGCCGCCCGCGCATGCGGAGCATCTTCTGGTGCTCGTTGAGTGCCTCCGTCATGAAGCTGCGCGACTGCTGCATGACAATCTTGTAGAGTTCGGGAAGGTAGGTGGAGGTATACCGGATGGAGTCCTCCACCAGGATAATGCACTGCACCCCCACCTTCTCGATATCATAAGGGGCGTTCATCTTGTCCTCGATCAGCTTGATAATGGCCAGGAGGAGGTTGGCATTCCCCAGCCAGCAGAAGACATAATCGATAGCCGACAGGTCCTCGGCCTGCAATCGCAGGCTTACCTCCCGGTTAAAGTGGGTCAGCACCACGATGGGCACCTCCACGAACTCCTTCTTAATCTTCTTGGCCAGTGAAAAAGCATCATCCTCCCCCAGGTTCAGCATCTCGATGACCAGGTCGATATCCCCCTCACGCATGATCCTGAATGCCTCGGCGGCCGTTGAAGCCTTTACAAACACGGGTGGATAGCGGAGGTTGAGCGACACATATTCATTGAATATCTGCTCATCGATCCTCCCATCCTCTTCCAGCATAAAGAAATCATAGTTGGAACAGATGATCAGAACCGTGCGTATACGCTTCTGCATCAATAGATTGAAGGCAGTATGACTGAAATCGATGGTGGGATAGTTACGGAACCTACGTTCCGCGTTTGAGTTTGCAGGCATGCTTCAAGATAATAGAAATTCTCTTCTTCCCATCCATCATGATACAAACAGGCTCCTTGAACCGGATATGCTTCACAAACCCGGTCTGTTCCACAATCTTCTGCTCCCCAAGCTCATCCCAGCGGATGAATGAGGTGGAAGAATCGTGCTGAATGCTGAAATAACCCACATTCATGGAGGTTACATTGTGGAAAAAATGTGAACCCAGCGAGGCATCCAGGGGGAATTCTTCCAGGCTGGTTTCCACGATCACTTTGGCATTGGATATCTGCGGCCACTTTACCGGTATGCCGATAAACGGATCACGTGTCCCCCAGCGGCCCGGCCCGATAAGGATGTATTTCCGGTTCTCGATCACCATTTTCCGGTTGATCTTTTCAATCTGCATGGCCATCTCCCGGGTCTTCATCTTGTCAAACACCTCCGGATCGACAAAAACCAGGTCGGTTATATCATCTATCTTCCCGTTCCCCATGCTGCGTTCCGCGTAAATGATCATTTCCTTGGGATCAATGCCCCCGGTATCGAACGTATACTCCCCTCCGGTACCCATCATCGGTTTGATCTGCAGGATATATAAGGAGGGATTCCCGTTTTCGGACTTGTCCATATCCACCGCATACTCCAGTTCCACAGGCGAACCCAGCGCCTCTTTCCCCACATCCATGACCAGGTTGAGTGCCCTGGGCAGCGGTACATAATCGTACTTCAGGATATTGGCAAAATTGAGGATCCGCGGGCCCGGCAGGGACAATCCGGGTTCGATCCGCTCGTTCTCCACATCGTAAACCGATGCCAGGTGGTTCAGAACGCCGTCCTTCTCAGCATCGGAGATGGAAAGCCTGTTCAGGTTTGCCTCAGACCCATTCTTGCAGAAATCGACTTCCGAGTTGATCATATCCAGTGCCATAAACTCCACCTGTGAATCCCTCAGCTGACTCTGGATCGAACTCATTTCCAGGGTGGGATATTTGGGTGCGAAGCGGTAGGCCCGCTCCCCGTTCACCACGTAGTGACCCAGTCCCAGTGCAGCGATGGCGAAACCGTCCTCGGGTTCCATATGGGCCACCGGGTAATAGTTATGCGATTGCGCGGTACCGCTGATATGCGGATAGAAATGGTCCTGGTGGTAGGTCCCCACCACATCCTGGATCACCACAGCCATTTTCTCATCCTCCAGTGAGAAATTGATGGCCTCGAAATAACGCCTGGACTGGGGTGCGTAGATAGAGGAGTAGACCAGTTTAACGGCATCCTTCAGTTGCTTGTATCGCACATTGAAATCGGGATGATTGTTGGGGATCAGGTAAGTCTCGAAAATCCCGGAGAACGGTTGCATGGTGGAGTCTTCCAGCAGGCTGGAGGAGCGCACCGCCAGCGGCCGGTTGACCAGCTTCAGCAGCTCCTTCAGTTTTTTCTCCAGGTTATAGGAGAGGTCCCCCTCCAGGAACTTCTGCCTGGTTTGCTCATAATCCCCCTCGTCGCGGATGATTTCAAGCAGGTTGTTCTGCTCCATGAATATATCAAACTCATCGGTACCGATGATGGCAGTACGCGGAGTGCGGATGTTCATCTCGGGAATGATCTCCGTAAAGTTCAGGTTGTAGATCAGGGTATTGATAAAGGCACATCCCCTTCCCTTTCCGCCCAGCGCCCCGCTGCCCAGGCTCACGATATTGGACTCGTCCAGGAGCGCCGATCCCTCGAAGTTGACGATCTTCCCCGTATTGGATTCATTGCGGTACTTCTTGATCACATACTGCAGGTAGTTGCGAAAATCTCCCGGCGTCTTGAAATCGGTCACCTTGACCGGGTGGATCATCTTGGCGATCTTGATCTCCCCACGGGCCATGAGCCAGAGGGAAAAGTGGTTCCGCTTCCCGTGGTAGACCAGCGAATCGGCAGGGATGGAGGCAATCTGTTTTTCAAACTCCTTCAGTGACTGCGCCTCGCCAATCTTCCTTCCCCCTGCGTCGCGGTAGATAAAACTGCCGAAACCCAGGTGGTGCATGATAAAAGTGCGGATATCCTGCAACAGTGTTTCACTGTTCTTGTTGATAAAGGCCGATTTCAGTTCGTAAGCCCGGTTGGAGTTCTTCAGATCGGACGACTGGATCACCGTGGGTAGCCCCTTGATCATATCACGGACCTGTGCCACCAGGCTGTAGCCTGCATTATCGTCCATTACGTTCCCCTTGGTGAACTTCACATCGGTGATCAGGCACAGCAGTGAATCACTGTATTTCTCCACGGTTGCCAGCGCTTCTTCGTAGGTGGTGGCCAGCAGGATCTTGGGACGGGCCCTGAGCCGCAGCACCTTGAAGAGTTCATCGGTACTCACATCATCGATAATATGCTTGGTCTGCTCGAGCACCGTACTGTACAGCAACGGAAGGTAGCGGGAGTAATAGATCTCCGAATCCTCCACCAGCAGGATGATCTTTACCATCCCCAGCTGCGTATCATTCTCCACGTTCACCTTGTCCTCAAGGTGCTTCACCATGGCAAAAAAGATACTGGAATCGCCGTTCCAGACAAACAGGCGGTCGATATTGCTCAGCGTCGGATTGGTTTCCTTAAACCGCGAGACCTCCCTGTCGTTGTTCAGCAACACGTAGATGGGAATATAGGAATAATCGCTTTTGACACGGGCCGACACCTGCATGGGCGTTACCTTGTCGTTGCCGATCATCAGGATCACCAGGTCGAAATGGCGGGAATTGAGCTGCTCGATGGCCTCATCATAGTTGGAAACTCCTGTCACCCGGGGCATGGAGGTAAGGTTCAGCTGCGAATACTCACCCAGGATATGTTCCGAGAAGCGACCTTCCTTCTCGATGCTGAAGGCATCATAAAGGGTTGCGACCAGCAGGATCTCCTTCACCTTGTAACGCATCAGGTCGTGGAAGATATCGCGGTTGGCATTCTGTTTGGCCAGGAACTTCTGAAGCAGCATCCTGGAGTTGACCTCCCTGGGATGCTGGAAACGGCTGATCTCCTCCCTCACCGTATCCTCCTCCATGGTCTTCTGCAGGATCTTCCTGGCTTCCTGGCTGTTCAGGTAATTGGCAATGATGCTGCCCAGGTTCTCAATGAGCTGCCTCTCCTCCTTCAGGAAGGGTCCCTCATCCAGCTTTGGAAAATCCTTCAGGTAGAACACCTCGATCTCCCCCTTCCGGCTATCGATGGTATCAAACTTCTGGGACAGGACCCACTCACTCTCCCTGAAACCCTTGCTGGTGTACTGTTTTCCTTCAAGCCAGATCCGTGCCACGGTCATCTCCGGGTATTGCCAGGCCCTTGGCAATATCTCGGCAATCTGTTTGAGGGTCTCAGCAGTGGAGCGGTTCTCCTTGATGATCTGGGTGGTCTCATTGATGCATGTCAGCTCCTTGAGCCGCTCCTTGCGCTCGGCAATTAACCGCTGAATATCCTCTTCTGAACGGGGAACAAGGCTCACGGTGTTCGCAGTTGACAGGCCCTTTATGCGGGCAGTTAGTATGTTAGCAGGCTATTCTAATTGCTTGCCGCGCCAGCGACAAACTAACCCTTACTCTCAAACACATTCCCGCTGCGAAGCAGGTCGTCCATGGTCTTGATCTTCGCAGTCTCCCTGGCATGTTGTACCTGGTTGAACATCTCCGATTCAAAAACAGTGGACTTGGCGGCACGGATCACTCCCATGGCCACCGGGAATTCGGGCAGCTGCATGCGAACCAGCCGGTAGTGGTTGGTATCATCCTCATCATGGGCATTGTGTACGATCAGGTCCTTCTCGGTCACGCCATTCTCCCCGATGATCACCGGTTTCATCTTATCGCCAACCATCATCAGTCCCTTATTGCGCCCTTTACCGTAGATCATCGGTTTGCCGTGTTCCAGGTAGATCTGGTTATCCTCCCGAACATCCTTACCGGTGATCTCGTTGTGTACCTTGTTTGCAAAGATCACGCAGTTCAGCAGGATCTCCACCACGCTGGTCCCCTTGTGTTCGGCAGCCGCCTTAAAGACTGCCTGCATCATCTTGGGATCGCTGTCCACCGTGCGGGCAAAGAAAGTTCCCTGTGCCCCCATGGTCAGTTCGCCCGGTCTGAAGGCATTTTCAATGGTCCCTTCGGGCGAGGTCTTGGTGATGCTCCCCTTGGGCGTGGTAGGCGAGTACTGGCCTTTGGTCAGACCGTAGATCTTGTTGTTGAACAGGAGGAGATTGACATTGAGGTTCCGCCTGATGGTGTGGATGAAGTGGTTCCCGCCAATGGCCATGGAATCGCCGTCGCCGGTTACGATCCAGACACTCAGGTTCGGATTGGAGATCTTGATCCCCGAGGCAATGGGATTGGCCCGGCCGTGCATGCTATGGAACCCATAGGTGTTAATATAATAGGGGAAACGGGATGAACAACCGATCCCTGATACAAAGACCACCTTATCCTTTTCTATACCTGTCTCCGGCAAAACAGTCTTGATGGAGGCGAGCACCGAATGCCCACCGCAACCGGCACACCATTTTACAGGTCCGTCCAGTTGAAAATCCTCTTTCGTGCTTAATGTAACAGGTTCAAAATTTTGTTCCATGATGTCTATTTAAACGAGTCCAGTACTTCATTAATCTTCTCCTTCAATTCAGCTATAAATAGCGGCAGTCCCTGTACCTTGTTGTACTGCATATACTCAAACTGCGGATGCTTTGATCGCAGGTAGGATGCAAACTGTCCCAGGTTGATCTCGCATACCAGGATCTTTTTATAATGAGAGAATATTTCAGCCGTATTACCCGGCAGGGGATTGATGTAGTTGAACTGCGCCAGCGCCACCTTTTTCCCTTCACCATAAAGATCATTGACCGCACTTACCAGGGCGCCATAGGTTCCGCCCCAGCCTACGACCAGCAGGTCTCCTTCAGGCGCACCAACCACCTCCTGCTTAGGGATGTAATTCACCACCCTGTCCACCTTTTCCTGGCGGAGTTCCACCATCTTGTGGTGGTTCAGCGGATCGTGCGATACCTCTCCGGTCACATCTGCTTTTTCCAGTCCCCCCACCCTGTGGCGCAGGCCCGGCTGACCGGGGATGGCCCAGAAGCGGTTCAGCTTTTCAGGATCACGCTTGTAGGTCTGGTAGGTTTCATCATTGTCTTTTACCTTCGGAGGTTTGATCCCGGGCATATCCGCCATAGAGGGGATCTTCCAGAGTTCCGAACCGTTGGCCAGGTAACCGTCGGTAAGCAGGATCACCGGTGTCATATGCTCCAGTGCCAGTTTCGCAGCCTGGAATGCATAGTTGAAACAGTTGGCCGGTGAGGTGGCTGCAAGAACAATACAGGGCGACTCGCCGTTCCGGCCATAGAGTGCCTGCATCAGATCGGACTGTTCTGTTTTGGTTGGCAACCCGGTGGAGGGTCCGCCCCTCTGAACATCCACGATCACAATGGGGAGCTCGGTAATCACAGCCAGTCCGATGGCCTCGCCCTTCAGGGCCAGTCCCGGTCCGGAGGTACTGGTACAGGCCAGCTTCCCCGCAAAGGCTGCTCCAATGGCCGAGCTGATCCCTGCAATTTCATCTTCTGCCTGGAACGCAATGGCTCCCAGGTGTTTACGTTTAGTAATCTCCTGAAGTATCTCTGTGGCAGGGGTAATGGGATAGGATCCCAGGAAGAGCTCAAGCCCGGCCTTTTCTGCTGCGGCCAGTAAACCCCAGGCGGTAGCCTGGTTGCCTGTAATGTTCCTGAACAGTCCCTTTTTTCCTTTTACCGGATCCACATGAAAAGTGGTGGAGAGTGCCTCGATGGTCTCCGCATAGTTATACCCTTCATTCAGTACAGCGATATTGGCTTTGACCAGGTCCGGTTTTGTCTTGAACTTCTGTTTCAGGAATTCCTCCCCTAACTTCAGATCACGGTTAAACAACCAGTAGAGCAATCCTGCCACAAACTGGTTACGTGTCTTCTCTGCCCCTTTGCTGTCGAGTCCGGCCTGCATGGCCACATCGCGCGAAAGCACGCTGATGGGAGCCTTCACAACATTATACCCTTCCAGGGAATCGTCGTGCAGAGGGTCTTCCTCGTATCCTGCCTTCTTAAAATGCTTGTCGTCGAAGTTGTCAATGTCGATAATGATGGTGGCACCATCCTTCACCCACTTCATGTTGGCTTTCAAAGCTGCAGGGTTCATGGCCACCAGTACATCGGCCTGGTCGCCCGGTGTGGAGATCTGTTTATGCCCGATATGTACCTGGAAGCCCGATACACCGGCTACGGTGCCCTGCGGTGCCCTGATCTCTGCCGGGTAATCAGGAAATGTGGAGAGATCGTTCCCTATAAATGCCGAAGTATCCGAAAACTGTGTTCCGGTCAGCTGCATGCCGTCTCCGGAATCGCCTGCAAACTTCACTACCACCTCGTCCAGTTCAATAACCCTGTGGTTTTTTGCCATGGGTGAAAATGTTATTGGTTATTAAGTTAATCGTTAACTGTCACTAATTGTTCAATATCTTATGAACTTTTAACAGGGGGCAAAGTTAGGTATTTTAGTATCCGGGTGTCATTCAACATCCAATTTTTTCTCATTTTTTTATAATGTCTGCTTAAGGTTTGTTAAATGTATATTTAAGGATGCAAATATATAGATATTTAAACTTAATATCTAATGAACAGCCCTCAATTGCCCGGTTGAATATTCGGATGAGAAACTGTAATTTAAAGGAGTGAAAAAAACAGAAAACATACTGGGTTAAGAGATGGCACTGATAAAAAACATAAGGGGTTTCACACCGAGAATGGGAGAAAACTGCTTCCTGGCCGACAACGCCACCATCATTGGAGATGTGGTGATGGGCAACGATTGTTCCATATGGTTCAATGCCGTACTGAGAGGCGATCTGAATCCCATCCGCATAGGGAACCGGGTCAATATACAGGATAACAGCATACTGCACACCACCTTCAACGAATCGGTCGTGGAGATTGGCGACGATGTAACCATCGGCCATAACGCGGTGATCCATGGCGCGCATATCGAATCACATTGTCTCATCGGAATGGGATCTATACTGCTCGACCATGTGGTGGTGGGTACAAATACCCTTGTGGCCGCGGGATCGGTGGTCATGGAGCGGCATGTCCTGGAGCCAAACAGCCTTTATGCAGGAGTTCCCTCGAAAAAGATAAAAACCATCAACCACAAACGCCTGGAGGAGATGATGAAAAGGATCACAAAGGAATACATGATGTACGCCAGCTGGTACAGAGAGGGTTAGTAAGGTTGTTAGAGAGTCAGACAGTCAGGGAATTATATAGACAACATTCCAATATTTAAATACTAAACCTATCTTATGATGAAAACACACCCGGCCCCAATCTGGAAACAGCTCCTCCTGCCCACCCTGTTCCTGTTCATGTTTGCTTCTGTATTTGCCCAGCAGAAAGATTTTAAAGAAGCTGAGATCTGGGTGACAGCCCAATCGACCAATCAATTGCTGGCAAACCAGGGTTTCAAGGCATTCGAACCGCTTGAGCAACCGGACGAGAACTACCCTACGATCTTTGTGGATAATGACGTTACCTTTCAGACCATTGTTGGTTTCGGGGGCGCCTTTACCGACGCTGCGGCCATCACCTTTGGGAAACTGCCGAAGGATGTACAGGATCAATTCCTGAAAGAGTGTTTCGACCCGGTTGAAGGCCAGGGCTATAACCTGTGCCGCACCACCATCCATAGCTGCGACTATTCGGATGAAATGTACACCTATGATGATGTTCCGGGTGACAAGGACCTTCAGCATTTTACCATTGAGCATGATATGCAGTATCGCATCCCGATGATCAAACGCGCCATGGAAGCTTCGCATAACAATCTGCGGTTTTTTGCTTCCCCATGGAGTCCTCCAGGATGGATGAAGAGCAATGGAGAGATGAAGCATGGTGGCAAGCTGCTGCCCCAGTATGATCAGACCTGGGCCGACTATTTCGTTAAATATGTACAGGCCTATGACCAGCTGGGCATCCCCATGTGGGGCTTGACAGTTCAAAATGAAGCCCTGGCTGTCCAGGTATGGGAATCCTGCTATTTTACGGCCAATGAAGAGAAGAATTTTGTGCGTGATTACCTGGGGCCCACGCTGGAGAAAAATGGCCTGTCGGATATTCACCTGATGATCTGGGATCATAACAGGGGGATCATGTATCAAAGGGCCGAAGCAGCCTACGAGGATCCGGAAGCTTCCAGATATATCTGGGGAACAGCGTTTCACTGGTACGTGGGGGATCATTTCGACAATGTCAGGATGGTCCATGATGCCTATCCCGGTAAAGGGCTGCTTTATACAGAGGCGGGTATGCGGGGTTCATGGGAGGCTGCCGGGAACCTGGCGAAAAACATGATCCTGGATCTGAACAACTGGGCCAACGGATGGGTCTTCTGGAACCTGATGCTCGACTCGGACAACGGTCCCAGGCATGCCGGCGGATTGCACGGCACCAATATTGTCAATGCAGACCTCAAAACAGGAGTTCTGACCTATAATCCGCCTCACTACGTATTCGGGCACTTTTCGAGGTTCATCAAAGCGGGAGCAAAAAGGGTGCCCTGTACATCCAGCAGTGATGGATTTGTTGCCACCGCATTCATCAATCCGGATGCAACCATGGCAGTGGAGATCTATAATCTACAGGATACTGAGCAGATGTGCCAGATGTGGTTTGAAGAGAAGATCATCAAGTTTACCGCCCCGGCCCACGGATTGATCACGATCACGTTTTAATAAGAACCTCTTTTAGAAATAATTCGAGATTAGTAGCGCTTTTCACTACCTTTCTCAAAATATTTCTAAAATGAATGCGAAAGAATACATACATTATCTCTCTTCAGTAGAGGAATACTCCTTTTCATTAGAAGAAATTACTCAAAAAACAGATGGCCTGGGCACATCTCTGAAATTTGAACTAAGCCGGTTAAATGAAAAAGGACAAATATTCAATCTGAGAAGGGGATTCTACTTAATTATCCCTCCGAGATATGCTTCGGCTGAAAAGTTACCCATTCAGTTATACGCAGACAAACTATTCAGATATCTCAATCGAAGATATTATATAGGACTATATTCAGCTGCAAAGTTTCACGGAGCGAGTCATCAACAAACACAAAAGGATTATCTCATCATTGAAACGCCAAAACTCAATGCAATAAAAAAGAGAAACTTTGAAATTCAGTATTATACAGCAAGTAACTGGCCAGTAAAAAATTTAGAAAACAAAAAAGCAGATGCAGGAATCTTTAGAGTCTCTTCCCCTTTTCTCACATTTGTTGACCTGATTCATTACCAAAGCAAAATTGGTGGATTGAACCGAATGTTGGCTTCTTTAGAAGAGTTATCTGAAGAACTAAATGAAATTGATTTAAATGATCTTATCTCCTGGTATAATCACAAAAGCACCCTGCAAAGAGTCGGTTTTTTATTGGAAGAGTTAACCGGACGAAACGCTTACACGGACATAATAGTAAACAAGCTAAGCCAAAGCTCCTATTATCCGGTATTGCTAAGCCCAAAAAAGAATCAGAAGCCAGGCAGAGCAAATAATCGCTGGAAAATTGATATAAACCTTAAATTGGAGAGCGACCTATGATTGACAAACCTTTCATAGCAAAATGGCAAAAGACTGCTCCCTGGAAAGAGTTTGCCCAGGTAGAACAAGACCTGATTATTAGCAGGGCGTTGGTGGAGATCTTCTCCGATGAATTTCTTAATGAGAATCTTGCATTCAGAGGTGGAACGGCTATTCATAAACTATTTCTTAGTCCGGCCCCAAGATATTCAGAGGATATTGATCTGGTCCAAATTAAGCCAGGTTCAATCAAGCCCATTATGGAACGAATAGGTAAAGTGATAACTTTTTTTGGAGAAGACAGGCGAACCCAAAACAGAGGGCATGGAATTAAAGCACTATACCGGTTTACGTCAGAATATGAGGAAATACGCATGCGATTAAAACTTGAAATCAATTGCCGGGAATACATGAAAGTGTTGGACTGGGTCCATTATCCTTTTGGAGTAAATAGTGAATGGTTTGAGGGGAAATGTGAAATACGCACCTATAGTATCGATGAGCTGCCAGGAACCAAGCTAAAGGCATTGTATCAACGCAGTAAAGGGCATGATCTGTTTGATCTGGATTATGCCAGAAGGAACGTTGACATAAACATTGATAAAATCATACTGTGCTTCCGAAAATACATGGAATTTGCATCAGGGAGAAAGGCACCAAATCAAAAGGAATTTTTACAAAACGTAGTTGCCAAAGAGAAGGACCCAGACTTTGCAGGGGACATGGAAGCCCTGTTAAGACCAGGAATAGAATACAACCAAAATACTGCTTTTGAGTGGCTGAAAAATGAAATAATAGGAAGAATGTAAATGGTTCCCACCTATAAACCAAATTATGCCCAGATATTCCGCTTCTCCAGGAGGATCTTTTCGTTGAAGAACATGTTGGCGATCACCTCGAAGTAGCGGGTGTGTTCGGAGATATAGAACCGGTTTTCACCTGCCGGTTTTTCAGCCAGCATCCCTTTACCGGCCAGGTACTGCTGCACATAAATGGCAACGATCCGGGCGGTATCTAGCACATTGACCTCGAAGTTCAGGACGCGGCTGATCTGGTTCCGGATGATCGGGTAATGGGTACAGCCCAGTATAAGGGCATCGATCCCGATAAGCTCTTTGCGTGAGAGGTACGAACGAATGATCGCATTGGAGATATCATCGAAAACAAAGCCTTCTTCGATCATGGGTACCAGAAGGGGTGTTGCCAGTGAGCTGATGTTGATCCCGGGGTGAGTTACGGTGGCAATCGCATTGGAGTCAGCCATTAAAGTAGCCAGCGTCTCATTGATCTTCCGTTCGTAGGTACCCGAATCGATGGTGGCTTTGGTGCCTATGATCCCCACAAGGGGGGTCTTGTCCACACTTGCGTGCGGAGCCTCATCGATATCCAGGATAGAGCCTGTATCGATGCAGACTTTGTTCACCACCGGGTCGATCACATTCATCACAACGGCCCGGTTGCCCACATGCTCCTTCACCTCATCGAATGCATTGGAAGAGGCTGAATTGCAGGCGATCAGGATGACCTTGCACTTCTGCTCGAGCAGGAAATCTGCGATACCCAGGGAGTACTGGACAATCGATTCGCGTGACTTGTCCCCATAAGGCAGGTGGACTGTATCGCCAAAATAGACCAGCTGCTCGTTGGGCAGGATCGTATGGATTGCATGTGCGACTGTCAGTCCGCCCACTCCCGAATCAAACAGTCCTATGGGACCTGTATTTGCCATTCAAGCATGATCTGTTAAATGAAGATACAAAAAAAAGGGATTGTGAATCCAAATCGTCATCACAATCCCAATATCTTATCGCCAAACCGGACTAACCTTTAACCCTGTTGCCCTGCTGCATGGTCCGGTCAAACGTTACTTTGAACCAGCCGGCAGGCGCATGGCAAACGATTACTTCAATCCCAGTTTCGCCTTCACAAGAGGCTCCATATCGAGGCTCTCCTCCGAGGTGTAGATGGGATTCCCCTGGCTCAGGTCAAACACATAGATCAGCCCGTGCTCCTTGGCCACCGCGTCAATGGCCTGCCTGGCCTTGTCCATTACCGGCTGGATCAGCACCATCTGCTGCTGCTGAAGGTCCTGGTTGGCTGTCTGTGAGAAGTTCTGAAGTCTCGTTTGCATCTCCTGGATCTCGGAAGCCTTGGCCTCCTTGATCAGATCGCTCATGGTTGTCTCAGCCTGGTTAAATGCTTCAATCTTCTTATTGATCTCAACCTGTATCTGATCGAGCTCATCCGAATATTGTTGTCTCAGAGCCTCCATCTTTACCCGGGCAGAATCGTACTCCGGCATGGCCTGGAGCAACGTTTCGGAGGTCACATGCCCAAATTTCTGTGCCTGGAGTGCAAAGGCCATACTGAAAATAGCCATGGCCAGGATCATTCGTTTCATCATCTTCTTAGTCTGTTATTTAGGTAATCAATTGCTAGTAATACAAAAGCGGCTACAAAAGTAAGATATTAATTTTTATAACCTAACTTTTTCAACACTTCGTCACTCAGGTCGTAACGGGGGTTTGAATACAATATAGCGGCCCCTGAAGCGGTATCAAAAATAATGGCATAACTGCCTTCGGCAGAAAGCTCCTTCACCGCTTTGTAAATGGCATCCTGGATCGGTTTGACCAGCTCCTCCCGCTTTTTGGCAAGATCGCCATCGGGACCAAAATATTTGGACTGGAGATCCTTCACAGAATTTTCCTTGGTCATGATCTCATCTTCCCTCTTTTTCTTCATCTCGTCGGTCAGCAATACGCGTTCCGACTGGTAGGTCTTATACATTTTCTCGATCTCATCATACTGAGCTGCGACCTCAGCCTCCCAGTCCTCCGAGATCTTGTCCAGTTGCGTCTGGGCTGCACTGTATGATGGAATATTCTTCAGAATATACCCGGTGTCGACAAATGCAAATTTCTGTGCCATGGCGCTGCCTGCGAACAGGGTTAGTGCCAGGGCTGATATCATTAATTTTTTCATGTTTATAAGGTTTATGGATCTCTTTCTGTTCATTCTGTTATATGTGCTATGTCAAACACCGTACCAAAAATAATAATATTCATTGTAAGTCAATGAGATTATTCATTCCGAAGTAATTCTATTTAAAAGGTGTGGCCATATAGCCCTCAAAATCGGTCCAGTTCATCGCGCATGATTCCAACAAAAAGCTGGAGTTCCGGGTCCCCTTCCCAGGTAGGAGTCTTATCGGGCCGGTGGGGTGGAACACTGGGTTTTTCCACATTGCGGTCCCTGATGGCGGTTGACCTGTATTTGTCGGCTTCATCAATCTGGAGAAAGGCCCTGTACAATTGTTCAGCCGATTCTTTATCTGCCCAATCCTCACAGATGGAATACAATTTGTCCATCACCCCCTTTTCTTCCTCAGGAGCTGGTTCTTCCAGTTGTTTCACCAGTAAATCGAAGAACTTTTCGGTGGTTTCAAGCCGCTCGTAGGCCCTGTCGTGAGAGGCCCTGAAACTGATAAAAACGGTGTTTGCATCACCCCTGGCCAGGTCGGAGTTATGACTCTGAAAATAGCAGCCCTCGGGTAAGTGTGCATAGATATCCGCTTTCTCTTCATCTGAAAACATCGAACCCGTCAGGTAAATTGAAATATCCTGCCCGGCCTTAACTGCTCCTTCTTTAAAACTATTCATCAGGGCAGCTACCCTTTCACCAATGCTGTGGTCCCTGCAATGTGTCGGGCCGTTGGGACCGGTATACTACCAGTCTGACCAGCAAATCCCCGAACCGGCATCATTGGTTTTGAAGAAGAAGGTATTAAGCTCAGGGACATTCTCCAAAAGCTCTGCTACCATATTGGCGAACATCTCCCGGGTCTCCTTAACACTCACACAGGGTGCAAAAGCAGGGGTGTTTCCCCTTCGGGGATGATCAACCCGGGCACCACGCATATGGGGATAAGCATCAAAGAACTCCTCCGGAAGATAGTTGGGCTCATAGGACCAGAAGGCTGCACCCAACCCGAATTCACGAAGGATCTCTGCCTTCGCTAAAAGCAGTTCCCGGTTTTTTCTGACAAATTCTTCCGGAATATAGGGTGCTATTTTGGGATCGGGAAAGAACTTAAATGGAGTAGGATTGTAGCTTGTATACTCATGCCAGAAATTCCTTCCTTCCGGCACATCATGAAAGCCCTTATCGGCCAGTGTACTGATATTCATCTCAACCCTGCCGAATGGTTTCAGGCGTGCTGCCTGTTCAGCCAGTTTCCGGTATTTATCCAGGTCCCTGATGGGGGCGTGGATCACAAAAACTTTTTCGTCCCCCGGCATCAGGCCGGAAGATTTCTAAGGTTAAGGATATTAAAAACTTAAATATTATTTTTACTTTTTGTTGTAAACAATAGCATTAATATCATCCTGAACCATGATTCGGAAAACTAAACCACGAAAACAGCTTTTGTTTTTTCTTAGCATCGTCCTTGGCTGCCTGGCAGGTGCCTGCCAACAAAGCATGCCGGATGAAAACTCAAACAACCATCCGGTCCCTGATCCTGGCTGGAGGGTCATTGGACCGGGCGGAGGAGGTGGCATAGTAAAACCTACCATCAGCCCTTTTGACGATCAATTGCTAATGGCCCATTGTGATATGACCGCCGCCTATCTTTCCAGCGACGGCGGAAATCATTGGGGTATGAAAAACTTCTGGACGGTACCGGAAGATTTTGAATTTGACCCCCACAACCCCCTAACTATCTATGTGGCAACCAGGGGCTATCAACACAGTGAGGACAGGGGATCGGGACTGAGTACCCTGCTAAAGTCCGAGGACAGGGGAGCGCATTGGGAAATAATCTATCCTGATTTAAGTAATATTCTGGTACGGGATCTGGTGCAAACACTGGATCTATTACCTTCCGGCATCGTGAAGGGCGCTTTCGACGGCACCATTGATAAGGTGGAAGTGGATCCGGCCGATCCTCAAAGAATCTATCTCGGTATGGCACCTTTAAAAGCCTATACCGGACCAGAGAAGCAAAATGTCACCGACTCGGTGATGCTTGTTCATAGTAAGGACCAGGGTAAGAGCTGGAGCTTGCTGGCCCGGGTTTCGGGGAAAAACGTCAGAGCCATTATTCCCTTTACCACCGGGGATCAGGATCACAGGGTCCTGGTATTTTCCGAGCGTGCAGGTTCCATAGTCGATATTGGGACAGGAGGGACCACCGGCATCAAACTTCCCGCACCTGGTATCATCGAGGTTGGAAGTGGCCGACACCAGGAAAATTTGCTGATCTACCTGCAAACCGGGTTCAGGAAAGATCAAAACGGGACCACCGGCGGGATGTATGTAAGTCAGGATCTGGGAAGCACCTGGATCGAATCAAACGGGGGGCTCCTCAAGGGAGTAGCAACCGGGAAAATCCCCTCTTTCCGAAACGGACTGGCTGTTTGTGAGACACAGGCAAATGTGGCCTATATTTCAATCGATTGTCCTGAATTCAACAATGATGGTATTCTGGAAACTATTTATAGCATTTACAAGACCGTGGACGGAGGCAGGCAGTGGGATCCGGCGATGCGCTCTTCCACACCGGGAGGCTATATTTCTGGAAACTTTTCGGGTTCCTGGATGGAAGAAAGCTTTGATCCCGGCTGGGGCGGGAGTCCCATTGACCTGGGAGTGGCGCCGGGCAATCCGGATGTCTGTTTTGCAGGAGACAACGGCCGTTGTTATAAAACAACCAACGGCGGAATTTCCTGGGAACAGGTCTACAGTGAAAACATGCCTGATGGATCCTTTACCTCCAGGGGGCTGGATGTAACCACCTGCTACGGGGTCCATTTTGATCCCTTCGACAAAGAACACCTTTTTATCTGCTATACAGATATTGGATTGTTTCATACCAAAAACGGGGGGGAAAGCTGGGTTCATTCCATCAATGGCATTCGGAGAGAATGGCAGAATACCTGTTACGACCTCTGCTTTGATCCTGGTCAAAAAGGGAGATTATGGTCCGCCTGGGCCAATGTGCATGACCTGCCACGATCCAAAATGTTCGGTAGCCAGGGCTTCAGCCATTTTAAAGGCGGAGTAGCCCTGTCGGAAGATGGAGGAACCACCTGGTCCAGCGCCAATGATGGGTTGCCGGAGCATTCAATTTGCACCAGCATCCTGCTCGATCCCTCATCCCCGGTAGATGCCCGCACGCTTTATGTGGGCGTTTTCGACCGTGGCGTCTATAAGTCCGTGGATGGAGGAACCTCCTGGCAGATGGCAAATAAGGGGTTGGGTGAGAACCGTTTTGCCTGGCAGCTTGAGCAAAATGCGGACGGCCGCCTGTTTGCCCTGGTTGCGAGGGGGACAAGAAATTCCCTGACCATGGATGGTAAGTTATATTACAGTGATGACCAGGCCAACACATGGATTGAAATGAAACTTCCTGACGGACTCAATGGTCCCCATCACCTGCTGATTAACCCCGGCACCCCTGAGATTATGTACCTGAGCTGCTGGCCCAGGGATCTGGGAGAGAGGGATGCCAATGGCGGGGTCTATAAAACAGGGGATGGCGGAGCGAGCTGGAGTCAGATTTTTGATGAAAGAATACGTGTAAATGCAGCAGCCCTGGAGCCGGAACACCCTGAAACTGTTTATATAAATACCTTCCATAATGCGGCCTACCGGAGCAATGACTCCGGGCACACCTGGAACAGACTGGAAGGATACCGCTTTAAATGGGGACAACAGGTTTTTCCCGATATTAACCATCCCGGAATGTTATACCTCTCGAGCTATGGCGGAAGTGTGTTTTACGGCCCCTCGGAGGGGGTTCCCGGAGCAGTCGACGATATTGTTAATATGCCGGAAGGATGGTGGTAACGGATATTACTTATGCTTGAGAGTATTAAAAATGCCTTCCGGTCCATCGGACCCGGGTTAATCATTGCCTCGGTGGTACTGGGACCTGGCAGTATTACTGTGGCCTCCAGAATCGGGTCCGAATATGGGTATGCCTTCCTGTGGGTTCTTGTGATCGCCACCGTATTTATGATCACCTATACCTCCATGTCTGCCCGTTTCGGGGTTACCCATGAGGAATCAATGCTACAGGCCCTGTCGCAACATTATGGCCGGTGGTTTGCCGTTGTTATCGGAATTTGTGCATTTCTCAGCACCGCCAGCTTCCAGTTTGGGAACAACCTTGGAATCGGTATCGGAATGGAGGGGATCACAGGTATTGACGGAAGGGTCTGGCCATTGATATTCACCCCCCTGGGAATCACTCTCATTTTCTGGGCCAGGAATTTATATAAACTGTTAGAGCAGCTGATGAAATACATGGTCATGACCATGATCCTGGCATTCTTTATCAACCTGATACTTACCAAGCCTGAAATTTCGGCGGTTTCCAGGGGATTCATCCCATCCGGGTTGAGCTTGGACAGTTTGAGTGTTGTCTCCGCCATGATGGCCACCTCCTTTGCCCTGGCCGCAGCCCTCTATCAATCCTACCTGGCCCAGGACAAAGGATGGAAGAGAGAGAATCTGAAGTGCAGTCTCAAAGACACCTATATAGGAATTATCCTGCTCTCGCTGATTTCGGCAACCATCCTGATCACCTCCGCGGCAGCCCTGCATCCCCGGGGCATCCTGGTAAACTCAGCAGCCGATATGGCCATGCAGCTGGAGGCCCTGTTCGGCGTATCTGCAAAGGTTATATTCAGCATCGGCCTCTGTGCAGCTGCCTTCTCATCCTTGATGGTCAATTCTGTAATTGGAGGAGGCCTGCTGGCCGATGGACTTGGACTGGGGCGATCCATGAACGACCGGGGTCCAAAAATATTTATTGCAGCTGTCCTGGTGATAGGAATGTTGGTTTCGGTGCTGTTCAAGGGAAATGTGATCTATGCCCTGATCCTTGCCCAGGCATCCTCCATGCTGGCTGTGCCTTTTATTGCAGTGGGACTCTTTCTCATGCTGAATAATAAAAAGGCCATGGGTACCCTCACAAATAACTGGGTGCAAAACCTGATCGCGATCACGGGGTTCCTGGTAATCAGCATTATGGTCTATTTCATGTATCAAAACCTGGTGGGTGCGATCAGGGCCACTCAAATATAGTTCAATGGAAAATCCGGATGTCATATCCCTTACCCGCGAACTGATCGCATTCAATTCGGTCAACCCGCCCGGAAATGAAGCTGAAATAGCACTGTTCCTGGCTTCCCTGCTTTCCGGTCATGGTTTCAAGGTCTCCACACCGGAATTTGGAGAGAACAGGTTGCATCTGATCGCTGAAAAAGGTATCTCCGCCTCCATGCCCCCAATCGTTTTTTCAGGCCACCTGGATACGGTCCCCCTGGGCAAAAGAGAGTGGAAACAACATCCGTTTGGCGGACAGGTAATAGGAGACAGGCTATTTGGCAGGGGCAGCAGTGATATGAAATCGGGCGTTGCAGCCATGAGCATAGCCGCCATTGAAACAAGCCGCGATGGCGCTATCGAGGGGGGGGTCAGGTTGATTTTTTCTGCCGCGGAGGAACTCGGTTGCCAGGGAATAAAGCAACTGGCTGAAAACCACGACCTGGGAGAGGCCCGCGCGATCGTCGTTGGGGAGCCGACAGCCAACATTCCCGCCATCGGTCATAAAGGAGCGCTCTATTTACGCGGTGAAACCTTCGGAAAAACAGCCCACTCCTCCATGCCATCCATGGGAGAAAATGCTATTTACAAAGCAGCCCGGTGCATTGCCCGGATCGAAAAGCTCCGTTTTAAGGCGGCGGAGGATCCCCTGCTTGGACAGCCTACCATCAATGTGGGACAAATAGAGGGGGGGATGAATATAAACTCCGTCCCGGATCATGCGGAATTTACCATGGATATCCGGTCAACCACCCGCCTGAGCCACCAGGAGATACTGGATCAGCTTCATGTGGAGCTGGGCGGAGAGCTGCAGATCGAAACCCTGGTGGACATGCAGGCTGTAAGCACCAGCGAATCGGATCCGTTTATAAAAAAAGTTTGTAAGATCTGTGGCATTGCTTCAAAGGATAAGCAGTGGCGCAGGGCGCTTCCCTACCTTACCGATGGCTCTGTATTACAGGCCGCATACGGGGGGGTGCCCACCATTATACTGGGACCCGGTCAGGTCACCATGGCCCATCAAACCGATGAGTTCTGTTATATTCAGGATATTCTGAAGGCAGTGGATCTCTATAAAGAAATCATACAAATCAGGAGAAAAAGAGATGAATAAAAATTTGGAAAGAGTAACCAGTAAGGCCATGCTGGAGGATTTGCTGAGCACTCCCTCAAAAGAGGTGGTGAAGTTATTTACAGAGATCGAAGGGGATATTATGTTCCTGGGGGTGAGCGGGAAAATTGGCCCATCACTTGCCCGGATGGCGGTAAGAGCCTGCCAGGAGGCCGGAGTAACCAAACGTATTTATGGGGCCTCCATCTTTGCTTCAGATCAGGAGCGCCTGCAGATTGAACAAATGGGCGTTGAAACATTTCATGGCAACCTGCTCGACTCAGAATTCATTCAAAGTTTGCCTAAAGCAGCCCATGTATATTTTCTGGCAGGCATGAAATTCGGATCGGAGGAAAACCTCTCCCTCACCTGGGCCGTGAACTCTTTTCTGCCAGCCCTGGTCGCAGATTATTATAAAGGTTCCAGTATCGTGGCTTTTTCCACAGGTTGCGTCTATCCGCTGGTTCCTGTTGATTCAGGAGGATCCCTTGAGACAGATATGCCGCAGCCTGTCGGAGAATATGCACAATCCTGCCTGGGAAGAGAAAGAATGTTTGAATACGGGAGCCTGCAGCACAAGACCAGGGTCTGCCTGATCCGCCTCAACTATGCCGTTGAATTGAGATATGGAGTGCTGGTGGACATTGCCGTGAAAGTGAAAAACAGGCAGGAGATAGACCTCAGTATGGGCCACTTCAACGTCATCTGGCAGGGAGACGTGAATGAGATGGTTCTTCGCTCCGTTGCAAACTGCGAGAGTCCTGCAAAAATCCTGAATATAACCGGACCTGAAACGCTCTCCGTGCGGGAGGTGGCACTCGAATTTGCGAAACACTTCCAGGTGGAAGCAACCTTTATTGAAAAAGAGGCCGGGACTGCACTTTTAAATAATGCTTCGCTGGCTTTCCAATTGTTCGGACGGCCCAAAACAGCCCCCCGGCAAATCATCCAGTGGATCGCTCACTGGATTGAAGACGGAATGGATCTCCTGGGCAAGCCTACCCATTACGAGGTAAGGGATGGAAAATACTAAACAGAAAAAGAATGAAGCACTCAGAATTGCCCCGCGAAGTATTGGAAAAGTTGCATGAAGGTGTTGTTATCCCGGCTCTGCCCCTTGCCCTGGATCAGGAGAGGAGACTGGACAGACAACGACAAAAGGCCCTGGTCCGCTACTACCTGGAGGCCGGAGCAGGAGGAGTGGCGGTAGCCGTCCACACCACCCAGTTTGAAATCCGACGGCCGGATATTGCCCTTCTGGAACCTGTTCTGAAACTTGCTGCCGAAGAGTTTGACAGGCATGCCGGTAAAACCGGGAAGGATATCATCCGGGTAGCCGGGATTGTCGGGGATACAACCCAGGCCGAAGCTGAAGCAAAACTGGCCGTTAAACATGCCTATCATGCCGGGTTACTGAGCCTGGCTGCCCTTCCCGGCGCCTCCAATGAAACACTGCTGAAGCACTGCAAAAAGATCGCAGCTATTATGCCGCTTGTTGGATTCTACCTTCAACCTGCCGTGGGAGGCAGGAAACTGGATGTAGGTTTCTGGCGGGAATTCGCACAAATCGATAATGTGATCGCCATCAAAATGGCCCCCTTTAACCGGTACCAGACCCTGGATGTGGTGAGGGGGGTTGCTCAATCCGGCCGGGCCGGTGAGATCGCCCTCTATACGGGTAATGACGATAATATTCTTGTTGATCTGCTAACCGAGTATAACATTCCGGTGGGCTCGGGAGTTGTTAAAAAGCGAATTGTCGGTGGCTTACTGGGCCACTGGGCCGTCTGGACCCGGTCGGCGGTCCAGCTGCTGGAACAGGTACACCAGGAGGGATTTGAAGAGAACATACCACAGCTCCTGGGACTGGCGGCCCAGATTACCGATTCCAATGCGGCCTTTTTTGATGCTGCCAACGACTTTAAAGGGTGTATTGCAGGAATCCATGAAGTGCTTCGGAGACAGGGCTTTCTGGAGGGAATCTGGACCCTCAATAAAGAGGAGCAGCTGTCGCCCGGACAGCCGGAGGAGATCAACAGGGTGTATGAAGCCTATCCACACCTGAATGATGATGCCTTTATAGCAGCAAACCTGCAGCGCTGGCTATCCTGAAATAAGCGTGTTCAGGCCACCTGGTAAACTTCCACCCAGTCGCCAGTGGCCACCGATTTCTCCAGGGCCTCCAGAACAGCGATCCCCGCCAGTATGCTTTGATGGCTTCTTGGCTCCCGGCCGGTTTTGAACATCTCTACCATCTCCCTGTATCCGCGTACCGGATCGCTCTCCTCAACCCCCGGCCGGAGTTGGATCACCCCCGATTCGGACTCAATAAAGGTTTCCCAGCCATAGGAGAGGTTTTTAAAGATCAGGGTGGCCAGCTTCCCGTCCCCGAAAACCAGGCTGGCGGTGGCATTGGCGTTCTGCCTTGTAATCCGCACTTTCAGGACCCGCGCCCCGAACAGAAGCAACATGGGCTCAACGATGTGAACTCCATAGAAAAAGATGCCACCGTATTGAGAATCCATATCTGCCGGTCCGTAGCTCACAATCTGATTGAACTCCCCGAGGGAAGGAAGCTGCTCTTTTATATCGAACATGCCATCAGTTTGTCGTATGGAGCTATAAGAGGTCACGGGGGTCCCCACCTTCCTGGCCATGGAGAGGAACTCCTCTCCCTCCGACACCCGGTAACAAAAAGGTTTGTCAATAAAGGTTGGGATACCCTCCAGAACAAAAGGCCTGGCTGCTTCAAGGTGGTACCTGGCATGCCGGTGGTCCACGATCAGTGCATCAATCTTGCCCAACATTTCAAGGGGGTCTTTCACCATGTTGGGAATGTTTCCCTTTTCCATGGCCCTTCGGGCAAATTCCTCCGTTTCACCCCAGACATAATTCAGCTCCATGCCGGGAAATCTTTTTTCGATGTTGAACATCTCCCCGAAACCTATGGTATGGGAGTTTTCGGCTCCTATGATTCCAATGTGAAAAGGCTTCCCCTCCTGTTTTTTCCCGGTTTGCCTGCTGTTTGCCAGGAGAGAAGGTGCTGTTGCCAATGCCGAGGTATAAAGGGCGCCACGTCCCGTTTTCTTTAAAAATTCTCTTCTTGATTCCATGTTGTCTAAAGTGAGAAGGTTCGCTTAAACCACTCCATATATTCCAGGAGTTTGATCCTGTATGCCACCAGTCCCAGCAGCTCTTCATCATAAATCAGATAGGACATATCGGCCCTTCTGAAAGCAAAATGACGGGCACGGTCCTGCCTGAAGAAAAACTCTTTTTCACCGGCAGAGAGGCCCTTGGGCAGTCTGGTCTCCATTCATTTTTTAGCCAGGAAATCCGCTGTTCCATATCATCATCCGCTGAAATGACCAAATCAGTTGCATACAATAACCTGTCCTGGTATTTAGAGATGAAGTCCCTGACCTTCTCCCGGTTCTGAACCTGCAAATGACATACCCTGGCGGCCATATACACTGCAAAGTTTGGATACCTGTCGAGTCTTTTGGCCAGTCCATCCACGTTCCATTCCAGGCTTCCAAAGTGAGCTCCTACCAGTTTCAGATCAGGATGTTTGGCCAGAAGATTATTCCTGGGTTCGCCAATATGGGCCACAACCGTTTTACCCTCACTGGCGACATACTCAAATATGGGGTCAAACAGGGGATCGTCAATAAGGATGAGTTCACCCAGGCTGTCCCTGAAGGTCATGCCTATATCTTTCCAGACCTTGACTCCGTCGGCACCCGACTCAAAGTCGGATTTAAGCTGGATGATCACATTCTCGGCCCACCCTTTTTCTTCGAAATTCACCATGGAAAAGGTGGTGATGTATATTATAACGTCCGGATAGCGCGATTTTACATCTTTGCCGAAGTGCATTTGCATGTCAATATGCTCCTGGCTGCTAGCCCCTGAATTTATGGTTACGAATTTGAATCCTTCAGACCTCGCAAATTCCATGACGGCTGGATCATCTGTCCGTATGTGTGCGTGGGCATCAATTATACTCATTTGCTGATAGAGCCTGTCCACTCCTCCCTCACATGCTGACAGAACCAGCAGGTAGATAAAAAGAGCCGCACCTATTGTTTTCTTCAGATTCACTATTTGTGAGTTATAGTTGAAAGTAACTTTATAATAAAAAGCTCGCAGATATTCTCCAGGGGCTACTATCTCCAACCACTAATACCTGAATTAAAACTATTCCACCAGTATGATTTGCCCTAATCCGTACCATCCATCATCCTCTCTTCCTTCAATAGCAAGCTTTACTCTGGGTTCATAATTCCAGCGGTCCACAAGGGCAATTTCCACCTGGTAGGTTCCCTCCGGCATATCACCCGGGATAAAGAGTGCATCGTCATAGACATTATCTCCGGGCAGCCATTTTTTCACATCCGCATTTGCAGGCAGGAGGGCCTGATAGGCACCTGATCTCAGGCGTATAGCTACGGTAAAATCCTTATAGCAGGGAGCAACACCCTTGTTTTCCCACCAGGACTTAAAAGGGAGTTTGCTGTTGATTTGTACTTTTTCCGGATAGCTGAAACTCCTCAGGACAAACCTGTAGCCCATTCTCTTCAGCCAGTCGTCCACCAGGTCTTTCCATTCCGGCGGAACGGGTGAAGATTTGGCATTGAAGGAGGAGATGTGCCATTTCAGGGACTCTTCAAAAATATAGATCACATCATCACGGTCATACCCCTGCTGCTCCTTCCAGCTTCTGAAGGTGCCACAAATCTCAAAGCTGAGCGGGGAGTTTTTCCAATCATCCTCCACTCCATAATTTATAATGGCCTGTGGATAGAAGTCGTACATATGTGTCCAGCCATTCTGCTCATTGGCCCAGAATCCCAGGTCCCCGATGCAGTCGACCCTCCATCCCACAGGAATTTGAGATTTCGCATACATGTTGGTCTTTTCATCCATTAAAAGGGCGATAAGAGGGGTCTTCTTGAAAACATCCGTATAGGCATTCACAAGACCCTCCCTGGCTGTCTGGCTCAGTAACTCGGATCCAGCGCCTTCTCCCCAGGCACCAACGATGGACAGATCCACCGCCTCCATATCGGGATGACCATCGTACCTGGTTCCAAGTGCACGTATAAATCCGCCAAAACACTCCACATACCTGGGATCTTCCGGATCAACCACCCAGCCATTGACCGGACTGTTGAAGGTCCAATCTTTGTTGGGACCAACCATTTTCCTGTACCAGTCAGGAACATCTCTCTCATCGCCGGTCCCATAAGGTGCGATCCTGAGCAGAAGGGTTTGCCCCCTTGACCTGGCTGTTTCCAGAGCCCTGTCCAGCATATCCCAACGGTACTCACCCTGGTTGGGTTCCATGAATTTCCAGTAAATACGCCAATAGGCAATGGTCGTTGCAGGGTAATCTATATTTGTCAGGTCACCGTCAAATTCCTGGTAGTCTATGGGGAAGCCTTCTGTCCAGCCACTCCCCTGGTTCAGGTCATCCCCATTGAAACGTTGAAAAGTCATCAGCCCAATTCCGGGATTGGACAATACATCATCTATTTCTACCGGTCGGATGACCACCTGGCCATCCGGAGTCTGTGAACAGACAGGGCTCATGGCAGGAGGGTATAGTAAGGACGACAGGATGAGGATGGCTATAAAAATTGCTTTTCTGTTCATTTTTTATTCGTTCTGGTCCTGAAGGTTTCAGCAAAGATAAAGAGTTTGAGTTTATTTCATTCGGATGCAATCATCACGACTATTTGCAAGAGAAAGTGGATTCCCTTGTTTATTGAACCCATAAATACTGAAATCAGTTTCAATGCTTTCGGCGATCCTTACCCTGGGGAGGATTGCCCGCTCAAGGAGTATTGGATTAATCTATATATTTGCTATATACAGCTGATAAAAATAATGATATGAAAGCACTTTTTCTGCTGATAAGTATGGGAATTATACTTTTTTCGTGCGATAGCAGGCAATATTTCGTTACAGAAGCTGATAATCCCGCTTATAAACACATGAAGGTATTTCAATCCATGGAGGATCTATCCAATCCGGCATTCAGCCACTTAAGGGAGAAATACCAGCTCGATACCGTTTTTCATGGTGAGACAGATGAATTTCAAAGAATCCTGTTGTTGCGCCACTGGATAAAATCAGTGATTGAAATCAACGATACCGGCGATCCTTACCCCGGAGGCGGGTATGCGGAAGGTATACTGGATGCAGCCCTGGAGGGACAGGGATTTCATTGTGGCCACTTTATGACCGTTCAGAATGGCGTCATGAATGCCTACGGGTATGTGACCAGGGCCCTGGGAGCCGGTCCCGGGACGCAGGGTATGGAAGAGTCTGACGGGCACCATGGTATCAATGAGATATGGTCCAATCAATATAAGAAATGGATGCTGTCCGATGCCAAATACGACCATCATTTTGAAAAAAGTGGTATTCCGCTTTCAGCCCTGGAAGTGCGGGACGAATATTTAAAAAATAAAGCTGCGGATGTGCAGTTGGTTCAGGGACCTGACCGTACGGTAATTGCGTATAATTCAGAGGTGAAGAGAGACTGGGAGGAGTTTGCGAAAACCTATACCTGGATCACCTGGCAGGAACACGGAGACTACTTCACCTCCTGGCCCGAACATGGGGGAAAAGTTGTGATGTTTGAAGATGATTTTTACAGAGATCATATATGGATCAGGGATGGGGAGCCCTGCTGGATATACGACCATATGGAAGAGATCATACTCGTTCAGGACCGTGATGAAATCGAATGGACTCCCAATACCATAAAATCTGAGGTGGTCATTGAAGGGGCCACCGCGGGAATCACGCTGACCTCTGATACGCCCAACCTGAAGGAGTACCAGATGAAAGGGTCGCCCTCAGATAGCTGGAAATGGGTAGATGAAAAGAGCAACCTCTCCTTAAGTGAGCCAAAGTATGAGTTGGCTTTCCGGGCCATTAATCTTGCGGGTGTTGCGGGACCTGAACACAAAATCACGATTGAAAGTAAATAGATGAAACAGGCCATCCCCCTCCTTATCCTTCTCCAGGTGTTCTTGATGCCTTTCAGACAAAGAGACCGGATAGCATACCCGGCAGTAGATCGTGGGCATTTTCACAGACGCTAAGAAATTTTCATTTCCCACCCCTTTTCATAGTCCCTCGACCAGAGCTGTTTTGCTTTTTTGTCTTTTAAAATATGTCCGGTACCCGGATCGATATCCAGGGAGTGGCCAACGCGCTGGGAAATGTTGCCCAGTTGTACAAGAAGGGTACTTTTATGACCGGAATCAATATCAGCATTTAAGATCTCGCCGTGTTTTATGGCCCCGAAAAAATTCTGAATATGAAGGGCATCCAGATTCTCTGCAGGATTTGATTTGTTGCGGGCATCAATGGTGCCATCATCTTCAACCCTCTTTATGATTCTGCCATTCAGGTCAAAAATAGTGTAGTTGTTTCCGCCGGACAGGAGCAAAGAACCCTCTTCTCCATAGAACATGGCCCCAACCGAGCTTCCTTCTATGGGCGTTCCGTTGCAGCTTCGTCCTTCCCAGGTCAAACTGACTCCATCTTTAAAATCGTAACTGATCACCTGGGTATCCGGTGTTTCCCAATCATCCTGGTAGCGGTAGCGGCCCCCATTGGAACTTACCCGGATCGGATAATCAAGCTCCAGCCCCCATCTTAACAAATCGACCATATGGGTGCCGTTGTTTAAGGCTTCACCGGTGCCCCAGTGCCATAACCAATGCCAGTTGTAATGTACAATGTTGTCCTTGTATGCCCTCCTGGGGGCCGGTCCCTGCCAGAGTTCCCAATCTAACCAGTTTGGTGGAACCACCTCTTTTCCTGTGCCAATGGAATCCCGGTTATTGGTATACCACCCTTTGCCAAAATAGGCCTTTCCAATGGCTCCGTTTTTGACGGCATTGATGCCTTCAAGTACATTTGGCCACGAACGTCGCTGGTTGCCCATTTGTATAATTTTACCATATTTAGAGGCCCCTTCCCTTAATATTTCGCCTTCATTGGGATTATGACTGCATGGCTTCTCAACGTAGACATGCTTGCCGGCCTGCATGGATAAAAGCGAAGCAGGCGCGTGCCAATGGTCGGGCATGGCAATTATAACAGCATCAACATCTTTGGATTCAAGCGATTTTCGAAAATCGCCAAAACCAAGGGGGTCAAGCGATTGATACTCTTTAACTCCGGCGATACATGTTTCCATGGCCCGGCTGTCCACGTCGCATACATGGGCAATCTCTGCATTTGGCTGACTGGCAAAATTCCTTGCCAGGGCATGACCCCGCGAATTTACACCTATGGCTGAGACCCTGATTCTCTCATTTGCTCCGATGATTCGTTTGTAACTTTTCGCGCGCAATTCCTGCAACATGCCCCCGGCATAAATACCAGCAACCCCTACTGCTGAGTTTTTTATGAATTTTCTTCTGGAATTATTGTTCTCCATGATATAAAATTTAGATAAATATCGTGAAAAAAAGAACTTGTTGTTTCGTTTCAGGTAGCTGCCTTTGCCGGGTATTTTTGCCAGTACTTCTCAGGCGTTTTAAGGCCAGAGCAGGTTCTTACTCCGTGATGAATTTGACCCCTCTGACTGAGAAATAGTCATCACCGGAAAAAAGGTAGTGACAGGTTTTACCATCCGGACTCATCCATTTGGGGGGCAGACTGGCCGTTTCGCCAGGCCCCATATCCCAGTTCAGTGTGTAGTAGACCGTCTTCCAGGGGCCCCACGGCTCGGGTGCTTCAAATATTCCAAGTCCACCTTGAAACCTGGGTCCACCCTCTTTTTCCCCTGAAGGACCCGGAACCACCTGGCACCACAGGTAGCGTTTCAGCCCTTCATTGTAGCTGATACCTGAGCGATAGCAGCGCCCTGGATTGGAAAAAACGGCTTTGCGGCTTTTGAAATCACTCTTCCAAATGGGTTTGTTTTTTGCATCAAAACCACAAAAACAGGTGTATTTCTCCCGATCCCTTAGATGAGTTTTATGCACCCTTGCCAGGATCACGGCATCCCCGGACTGGTATGCGTTCTCTGTATCTGTCGCATAGATATAGACATAATTGTCCCGGGCACCCGTATAGTTTTTTCCATAGTTCAGGAATGTCGGGCATCCCATACCAGAGGTAAACTTCCAGTGGGCCCATTGCCAGGTGACCCCCTGGTCCTCCGACCAGGCCAGTTGAGAATTGCCAACATTTCTAACCAGCATGAACAGGGTGCCATCCACCATCAACATGCCACTGGCTTTGGGACCAAATTTACCGTCTCCAACCCGCTCCCCACCAGGGCTGTTTATATTGCTTCCTTCAATATCAGGAGGAGAGCCGGAGACCCTGGCGATACCCAGACTCAGTTTTATATCCTCATAGGGTGAAAAACCCCGGCCATCCCCGTAGGCGGTATAGAGCATATCATCTTCTCCCCAGGTTGCCGGCCAGTTATCACTTCCATGGGCCAATCGTATCACCTTTTCAGCAGGGTCGAATTCGATACCGGTGACCAGGTCACCGGGTGGGTAAGGGGGGGCTACAAAGGCCTCCATGACAGGATAGAACAGGCATTCAACAGCCGCCTGACTCGGGTCTGATTTTGCGCTGTCATAATCGAGCTGGTCACCAAACCGGACGACAATCATATCCAAACATGGAATGACCAGCAGGAGCTGGTTTTGGGCCCCGGCACCTGCGTAGGCATCCCGGGGCAGGTATTTCCAGATTCCGTCGTGGTTGCTGTACCAGCCCAGGGTGGTGGCCAGAAAGGGATTGTCGAGCTTCTCTCTCTCCCAGGGGTAGCTTATCTTAGTTGTTTCGTGGAACCTGACCGCCTCCTCTACCCATGCAGTATCGATCAATTGTACTCCCTGCCAGTTGCCTTTTCGAAGCATCAGGCGACCTATCCTGGCCACTGCGTTGGCAGTAAACCCCCCGCCGCCCCAGGCGCCCACAAGATTGAGGCTGTCAATTGTAAAAGTTTTGCCATAGCCCACTGTATACTCATCCTCCTGTATGCCGATGGGGCGGTAGATCCTTTCGCGGAGGTAAGTTCGGATGTCCTGTCCGGTTCCCTGCTTCAGTGCCGCCGTGACCGACCAATTTAACATGGCGATCCCTGGATTGCTGTAATGATAATACTGTCCGGGGCTAAAAAGAACGGGTGCACTATCCCGTGAGACACAGAACGGATCTGGTTCCTGTCGCCAGAACTGACCTTTCCATCCGGGCAATTCCATATGGCTGTCGAGCCCCGGGACTTCAGCGTCATCGATTCCTGAAGTATGGCCGGCCAGCTGCCTGATGGTGATCTTGGATTTCAGATAGTCCCCCCTCCATTGTGGTATATATCTGCAGGCAGGATCATCCGGCCGGATGAGATCATCGTCCATGGCTGCCAGCAGTGCCATCCCGGAGACAATCGATTTGGCCAGTGAAGCGGTATAATGGGTCCGCACACTGTCTTCAAACCCTTCGGCAAACCAGGAACAGACCACGGTATCGTGTCTTATGATCATCAGTTTTTTTGTTCCCATGGCTGCGAGATCCCTAATAAGGGTATCTATTTTTTCAGATGAAAAACCCTGGGACTCCGGAGAGGCAAAAGCCCAGGTAAATGCCTCCTCTGCCGTTTGGTTATGATCTGATTGGAGTTCGGTTTTGCATGAGAATGTTAGCAGGGCGAACAGCAGGGAAGAAAGAATGAGAAATCGCATGATATATCAGATAAAAAATAATACGAAATATAACCATTCAGAATAATAAGGATATATTGGCAAATAATCCTAACCCATATGAGAATTAATTGTGCCTTAACATCCGGAATATGTTCCGGCTATTTCAGGCCTAAGAACCTTGCTGTTTTCCTGACCTGCCACAGGAGCCCCGCTTAGTTACAGAGCCAGAGACCACATCGTAGATCTCAAACAGGTTCTTTTTTTCTCTATTCTCACTTTACTTTGGATCCTGAACATACAGGCACACTTTATCGTGCATGGTATAGAGCCTGTAATGATCCCCTTCCGGCACCAGGATGGGACTCGAGTGATCCCCTTCAACAATCGGATTCCCGGCGTATTTATCCCAGTGAAGCAGGTCGGTGGAAACGGCCACACTGGAGGTCCACAACGCTCCTGACCCGGGGTCGGCCCAGTCCGGATTGGAGGAGCCGTGGTAGTAGAGATAGTACTGATCTTTATAGCGGACCACCTGGTCGGCAGCTACGGCTCCCTCGTCAAAAGAGCCCGGCCCCTTCTCAATCACGGGGGCATCCTCCACATTCTTCCAGTGAAGCTGATCGTCCGATGTGGCCAGCCAGATCCCGTTATCGTTGCGTTCATAGAAAAGGTACCACACCCCCTTTTCGATCCATACCACCGGCGTTCCATAGGGGGGAGGAATGGGATCACCTGCAGTATCCTGGATCACTAAATCTCCCTGTTCCACCCAGTTTATACCATCCCCGGAGGTCAGCAAATGTGCCACATCGTTCAGCCCTTCGGCATACATATAGTAGCTCTCCCCATGTTTCACCACAAACATATCCTCGGTCCATTTGCCATCGAAGATGGGTTTGTCCGAATACCTGGTCCAGTTTATACCATCGGGCGAGGTGGCATATCCCAGGTACTTCGGATCCGAATCTGCCCCTGCATAACCCGAATACCACATCTTATACAATCCATCCTCCAACAGAATGTACCCCCGTTCCCGGATATTGCGGTCCCAGGTCCCGGTGCCTGTTCCCTCAAAGATGGGATTGCCTTCATATGGGGTAAAACGGACCATCCGGGGAGCAAAGTTCCCGGTCAGGTTTGATGCCTGGCCGGTTTGCTGATTGTTCCTGCATCCCATTAAGAGCAGGGCCGGGACCAGAAAGACATATTTAAGGGCACTCATGCTACCATCGTATTAGTTGGGACCGTGTGTTTCAGCTCCGGCAAAAACAGGTGAATAATCAATATTACCTACTCTGCAACCAGTACGATCATCTCGATCTCACAGGCCATATCCAGGGGGAGGGATCCCATTCCCACGGCTGCGCGGGTATGTTTGCCCCGTTCCCCGAACACCTCCACCATCAAATCTGAATAGCCGTTAATTACCTGTGAATGAGATGTAAAAGCCGGATCAGCATTGACCATCCCAAATACCTTTACAATGCGCTCCACATGGTTTAAATCCCCGATCTCCTGTTTCAGGGCCGACAATTGCTCGATGGCGGTCAACCTTGCGGCTTCATAACCCTGATCAATGGTCAGGTCGATTCCCAGTTTTCCTGTCACCAGGTTGCCACCGGGAGTCCCGGGCCCTTTCCCTGCCATAAAGACCAGGTTTCCGCTACGCACCGCATTTACATAATTTGCCACCGGTTTCCCCGGTTCTGACAACTGGATTCCCAGCGATCTGATTCGCTCTTCCACATCGTAATCATAGAGATTCTCCTGCGAAGCCTGTTCAGAACTCTTCGGCGTGCAGGCCGAAACAACTACCAGGAACAGAAACAGAACTCTTCCTATGTCAAGATTATTCATGGCGTAAACAGGGTTTGAATTAGAACTGTTGTCCGATGGTAAAGTGGAACTGTGAGCCGCTGGCCCCGGGGTGTCCAGGGTAAGGATCGAAACCATATCCCCAGTCGATCCCAAGCAATCCAAACATGGGCAGGAAGGCCCTGATACCCACCCCGGCCGCACGCTTGGCCTCAAATGGATTGAACTGATCGATACTGTACCAGGCGTTACCCCCTTCAAGAAAGGTCAGAACAAAGATGGTGGCAGACGGGTTAAGTGATACCGGGTAGCGCAATTCCAGCGTGTACTTGGTATAGACGTTCCCCGATTTGTTCCCGTTCGCATCAGTGGGGGTCAGGCTCCTGTTGGGATAGCCGCGCTGCGCGATGACCTCCCGCCCGTAAAGGTTGTAACCCGAAAGTCCGTCTCCTCCCACATCAAATCCCTCGAAGGGTGATGGGCCGATATCGTTGTTGTAGTGCCCCAGGTAACCGAAATGCATCCGTGCCATCAGCACCAGGTCGCCCAGCATCTGGTGATACCAGTCGGCTTTAAACCACCAACGATGGTATTCCACCCACTTGTACTTCTGATCATCCGGGAGAGTGGCATAATTAACCCCCGGGTTGAACAGCGAATACGGAGGAGTGAGCTGCAGGCTCAGGCTCAGGTTCGATCCGCTCCTGGGATAAATGATCTGGTCCTGCGAATTCCTTCCGATGGTGGTGGTGAAACTGAAGTTATTGAACTGTCCGTTTTTCACCAGGAAGAGCCCGGGATAGTCCTTTACTTTATAGCGCTGATAGGAGATCGCGTTGTACAACGTAAAAAAGTCATCGGGCCAGGAGAGTCTTTTCCCCAGTCCGATGGAGGCTCCGATGACCGAGTAGTATTCATCCGGAATATCATTCTTATTGCCGCCGGCATAGAAGGCATAGGGGTTGCGGTTCATCTTGGAGTAGTAACCCGAAAGTGAGAAGGAGTTGGGTTTCCGGCCTCCAAACCAGGGCTCCACAAAGGAGAAGTTGTAGGACTGGTAAACCCTGCCGTTGGTCTGAGCCCTAACAGAAAAGGTCTGTCCGTCACCCGAAGGCACAGGCCTCCATGCTTTGGGTTGAAAGATCCGGCTGGCCGCAAAATTGGAAAAACGGATCCCGACGGTACCCACCAGCATGCCGCCGCCATATCCGCCGGAGACCTCCAGCTGGTCGGTGGCGCGTTCCACCAGTTTGTATTCGATATCCACCGTACCATCGGCCTGGTTGGGAATGGGATTGGGTGCAATCTGTTCAGGGTCGAAATGTCCCAGGTTGGCCAGCTCCCTCACCGTACGGATCAGTTCCGCTTTGCTGAACTTATCTCCCGGCAAGGTGCGGATCTCCCTGCGCACCACATGTTCGTTGGTCCGGTCGTTACCCGTGATGATCACCTTATTGATGGTGGCAATCTCACCTTCGTAGATCCGCATCTCGAAATCGATGGTGTCGTCATCAACGCTCGTCTCCACCGGGGTTATCGAGGAAAAAAGGTACCCGTTGTTCAGGTAGACCCCGTTGACCGCATCCTCATCCATCAGGAGCCGTTCATCCAGCACGGTCTGGTCGAATACATCGCCCTTCTCGATCCCCAGTACAGCATCAAGCAGTTCTGAGGGGTACTTGGTGTTACCTATCCAGGTGATGTCTCCAAAATAGAATTTGTTCCCCTCCTCCATATTGAGGTAGAGGTTCAGACGTTTATCCGATCCCGGTACAAAAGCCACCGAATCGGAGAGGATCTTGGCATCCCGGTAACCATTCTCATTGTAAAAGGCCACCAGCTTCTTCTTATCATCCTTAAAAGCTTCTGATACCAGTTTGGAGGCCTTGAAGAAATTGATATTGACCTTCTTGGTATCCTTCATCTTGCGGCGCAGCACCACAGGTTTGAATGCGGTCGCACCATTGAAGAAGATCTCGTCGATCTTCACACGGTCATTTTTATGGACCTGTATCTCCATCTGCACCATGTTCACACGCAGGGTGTCATCGGTCAGGATGATCTGTGCATCGGCATTCAGGAATCCCTTATCGATAAAGTGTTCACGGATGATCCTTCTGGTATTGTCCATGATATCATCGGTCACCTGCTGTCCGTTCCGCAGATTGATCTTCTCCATGATGTCCTGGGTCTCAGATTTACCAATACCGGTTATTTCCAGGTGCGACAGCCTGGGACGCTCTGTCAGGTATATATCGATCCAGACACTGTCGTTGCGGATCTGTGTGGCCGAGATCATGGCATCGCCAAAGAGCCCCTGGGCCCAGAATTTCTTCAGCACATCGGTCACCTTGTCACCCGGGAGGGTAATGGTGCTGCCCACCTTCAGCCCTGAAAGGCTTACCAGAACTTCTTTCTGGATAAATTCGATGCCGCTGACAGTGACATCTGCAATGATATACTCTTTCGGGTTTGAATAGTCCATCACCGCGAGGGTATCATGGCCCAGTTGCTGCTGGGCCCATACCCGTTGTGTCGCCAGACCTGAAAAGAAGATCAGGAGCGTTAAAAATAGAAAAGTCCGTTGTCTCATTCCTGCAATAATAGTCCTTATGTTAATTTTTCAACAAAGCTCCGGATTTTTCACTCACCTTACCGAATCGCCGCTCCCGTCGTTGAAAATCGATAATGGCTTCATAAAAATGCTCCTTGCGATAGTCGGGCCACAATACAGGTGAAAAGTAAAGTTCCGTATACGCAAGTTGCCAGAGCAAAAAGTTGCTGATCCTCCTCTCTCCGCTGGTCCTGATAAGCAACTCCGGGTCGGGCATGAACGATGTGGCCAGGTAAGATTCCACAATCGCGGAATCGACCTGCTCCGGATCCAGCCTCCCGGATACGGCATCGGCCATCATTTTTTTGACCGCATCGATGATCTCCCACCGGCCGCTGTAACTCAGCGCGAGGACCAGGGTAAGTCCCTTGTTTTCCGACAGGAATTTAACCGATTGCATCAGTTGCTTATGTACGCTTCTTGGAAGATCAGACACATTTCCAATCACTAGCAGGCGGACATTATTTTCGTTTAGCTTATTGGTCTCATTTGTAATGGTACGGGTAAGCAGGGCCATCAGGCCGTCAATTTCAGTACGGGGACGGTTCCAGTTCTCGGTTGAAAAGGCGTACAGGGTCAGATACTCAATACCCAGCTCCCCCGCAGCTTCAACCACCTGGCGCACAGATTCCACGCCGTTGCGGTGCCCGAAAATGCGCTCAACACCCTTCTTCTCCGCCCAACGCCCGTTACCGTCCATGATCACCGCCACATGCCTGGGAAGAGTGTTCCGGTCTATCTGTTCCTTCAGATTCATCCTCAATTTCGTCCCTTGCTTTCTAATTCCTCATTTACTTAATAGCCCCAATCTTTTCCAGGATCGATTCCCTGCTTTCATGTGGTTCGATAAACCACCTTTCACTCTTGTTGTTCCTGCTGTTGCTGTTCAGCCTGTAGGACTTCTCAGCATATGCAGGGCACTCGTTGATCACATTAAAGATCTTATAGGTGAGGAAAATACCGGTAAACATATACCAGTCGTTGTTCCCCACCGGGGTTTGCACCGTCTCGCCACCCGGATTGGTGACCCCGTCGATCAGGTCGGTGAATGTCTTTCGCATGCTCACCTCGACCCCCCCGCTGAGCCTTTTCCCCAGGTTGACCTTTGCTCCTGCCCCGAAAGGCAGGTACATGTGCGATTTCGCCTCGCCCGACCGGTCTACGCTATACCCGATCCCGGCCGTCACATATGGCGTATATTTCGTTTTCATGGAGGCTGTTTTATAGGGCCACCAGTTGAATTCGAAATCAGTGCCCAAATCTACGAAACTTGAGTGGAATTCCGCCCCTGTTCCGCCTAAAATCTCACCTGAAGCGGCCAGATCATAAAAAACTGCATGAAAACGAAGGGCGTGCCGCATGTCGATATTGTAGCGTATAATGGGCCCGATAGCAGGGGGAAAGAAGTCGGTCTGGGGCACGGAGGGGTTGATATCGCCCAGGTACCAGGGTACCGCGGTCATAAACCCTATATCGCTTTTGCGCTGCCCCGAGGCAGGATGAGCAAAACCCAGAAGTGTGATGATGATTAGCAGGAGTTCCCCGCAATGCCGCATAAATCCTTTATCTATAAAGCTTTTTGAAGATGGGCCTTCCGTTCTTATCGTTCCTGATCTTGTAAATTGCCTTAACACTGGCTGTATAGTATGAATCTTTATATTGGGAGTACGCAGAGGCATATCCATCAATCTGGTCCGAAAGGGAAAAACTGTATCCAAATTCAAGACCAATGCTCCAGCGGGGATCAAGATCAAACTTAACTCCGGCTCCCACGGGGAAAACGAGGGAGTAGACCAGATTATTGTTGTAGCCGGGATTGCTGAGCGGCTCTACACCGCCATTGGCAAGGTCCTTTACATGCGATTTGGATAATATCCCGGACGCCCCTCCATAGAGATAAAGGAACAGCCGGTTGTAGTCGTTGACCATCCCCCTCCGGTTGTACATGCCGCTCATGAAAATACTCTCCCGTGCCCCCAGGATATAGTACTCACCCCTGATCCCGTGTACAAAAGCATTGGTATTAAATGAGTAATAACGGCCGTGGCTGCTGCCGGGCTCATCCTTGCCGCCATACATGTACCATCCCAGGTCCAGGGCAACGGCCACATTCTGCCTGATCATAAAACGGGGATTGACTCCCACACTGGGACGGAACCCATTGAACATATTGGCAATGGGTTTATCGGCCAGGCCAATATCACCATGGAAGGCGACCCCCGCCACATACATATCCAGCTCGTACCGTCGCAGTTTCCAGCGCTGACCATAACCATCTATAGAACTAAGGAGCAGAAGTGTTACGATCGGGAGCCAGAGTTTGTTCTTCATGGTCAGGTGATACGGATACAAATATAAAAATAGTAAATATTTTTAATTACGCTTATCTGCACCCCACATTAACTTGTTCCGGAGTGTACTATAAAAGCTGATATTCTCGATCCGGATCATTTTCATGGTGTAATCGGCCTTGCGGATGACCACCGTGGAGTCCACGTCCAGGTCGATGGTATGGGAGTCCATGGCCAGCTGGAACTGCGGATCCCTTGTATCGACCGACATCTGCAATACAGAGGTGTCGGGAAGAACCAGCGGCCGTACGGTCAGGTTATGGGGTGCGATGGGCGAAAGTACAAAGGTATTGGTTTCGGGTACCACGATGGGGCCTCCCACGCTCAGGTTGTAGGCCGTGGAACCCGTAGGAGTTGAGAGCAGCAACCCGTCGGCCCAGTAAGCGCTCAAAAACTCATCATTCACTTTCACATGCATGGTGATCAGCGATCCGGAAGTTTTATATATCCTGACTTCATTCAGCGCCACCGACCAGGCATCCAGGTCCACTCCCGGGACCTCCACCTTCAGCAGCATGCGCTCCTCGATATCGAAATTCCCGCTGAAAACACTCTCCAGCGACTCCGTCATATTCTCCTGCGAGATATAGGAGAGGAACCCCAGGCGCCCGATATTGACCCCCAGCACCGGGATCCCGCTGTCCCGGACAATCCTTACCGTCTCCAGGAAGGTCCCGTCGCCACCCAGTGAAAAGAGAAAGTCGATCTTCGCCGGAAGATCCTCATAACCGTTAAATTGTCCCGCCACCGTGGGCCTGAGCCCTGCTTGTTCCTGCATGAAATCGAAGAGGGGCGCGTAGACCCATACTTCCACGTTCAGCAGGCTGAACTTGTTGAACATCTCGGCAATGTTTTCGCGGGCATACGAAGGAAAGTTCCTTCCAAAAACGGCAACTTGCATTGTCAGGTATTGAGGTATTTCAAAAAGCCATCGAACCGCTCCTGGTAAAACTCATCCAGGTCCTCACTGTTCAGGTGCGACGAAACCACAGAGTAGTTGTAACGGTTCAGTGTCTCCAGGATCGAGGTCAGATCGGTCAGGTTGATCTTCAGGGTCACCCTGAGCCGAGAATTGTCATCCGAAGCGGCCACGTAGAGGCTCAGGATCCTGCCGTTGTTGCTCTCCACGATCTGGGAGATCTGGCTGAGAGAGTACTCATGCTGCAGCATCTCCAGCTCGATGATCCCGCCTGGCTGCTGCATGGCCGACAGATGCGCAAATTTCCGGGTCAGGTCCTCCTGGGTGATCACCCCCAGGTACTGCTTTTCCTGGTTCAGCACCGGTACAAGCGTCAGTTCCATTCGCGACATCAGCTCGATCACCTCATAGATGTGCTGTTCCTCCTTCACATAGGGCTTCTGAAGGGAAAGATTGTGGTTGCCCACCGGCTCATCCGGATCGTTCAGGTCATAAATATCCGAATCGGAGATAAGCCCCAGGAACTCCCTGTGGTTCACAATAGGCAGGTGTTTCACCCGGAACACCTCCATCCAGGAGAGTGCGCTGGTGCCTGTATCCGACGTTTTCAGTGCAGTCACCACATCCGATATGAGTTCTCGTGCGAGCATGGAACGATAAACTTACTGGTTTAACGCATATAATACAAATAATGTTCCAAAGGTACGATATATGTAATCCTGTCAGTAAAAATCAGAGATTGAGTTTATTCCGGATCGTGTTTAGCAGGAGCTCTATGGCTACCTCGTTCCGTCCGCCCTGGGGTACGATCACATCGGCCACCCTCTTGGAAGGCTCAATGAACTGCAGGTGCATGGGTTTGACGGTCTTCTCGTACCGCTCCAGCACCTGCTGCACGCTCCTGCCCCGCTCCTTCATATCCCGCCGGATAACCCTTCCCAGCCGGTCATCGGCGTCGGCATCCACAAACACCTTCAAATCGATCAGGTCCACCAGGGGCCTGTGGGTGTAGATCAGGATCCCCTCCACGATCACCACGTCCCGCGGTTCCACCGTAACCGTTTCATCCAACCTGGTACAGGTCAGGTAGCTGTACCGAGGTTGCTGCACACTGTGACCCTCCTTCAACAAACGGATATGCTCCACAAGCAGGTCAAATTCAAGCGAGTCGGGATGGTCGAAGTTGATCTGCTGGCGCTCCTCCAGGGGAAGGTGGCCGCTGTCCCAGTAGTAGGAGTCCTGGGGAACCAGTGCCACATGACCTGCCGGAATGCTCTCCAGGATCTTATTGACCACTGTTGTCTTCCCGGAACCGGTACCGCCAGCTATACCTATAATGAACATAGATGGGTTGTTAGGGCGTTAATTTTTCTATGACCACAAATTACTAACTTTCTGATTAAATTTGCACAGCATTCATACAGAATAACATGACGGATCCAACATTATATCCCCTCCGGTTCAAACCCATCCTGAAAGACAAGATCTGGGGGGGAGCCAGGTTAAGGGATCTCCTGGGGAAGAGTGCCTCGGAGAAGGCCGGGGAGAGCTGGGAGATCTCCGGTGTGAAGGATAATATCTCGGTGGTTGAGAATGGATTCCTTGCGGGGAACAGCCTGTTGGAGCTGGCTGAGATCTATATGGGCGACCTGGTGGGCGATTACATTTTTGACAGGTTCGGGGTGGAGTTCCCGCTGCTGATCAAGTTTATCGATGCGGCCGATTTCCTGAGTGTGCAGGTTCATCCCGGTGACACCCTGGCACGGGAGCGGCACAACTCCTTCGGGAAGACCGAGATGTGGTATATCCTGGAGTCGGACAATGGTCAGCTCATCGCAGGCTTCAACCGCAAACTGGACAGGGAGCAGTACCTGGAACACTTCAATGGAGGGAGCCTGAAGGAGATCCTGAATTACGAAAAGGTGGCCCCGGGCGATATCTACTTTATGCCGGCAGGAAGGGTCCATGCCATCGGCCCGGGGGTGCTGCTGGCCGAGATCCAGCAAACCTCTGATGTGACCTACCGGATCTACGACTGGGACCGGACCGGTGAAAACGGACAACCGCGGGAGCTCCATACCGAACTGGCCCTTGATGCCATCGATTTTGATATGCCTTCCAGCTACAGGACCGGTTACCAGGCATTGAATAACAGCACGGTCACCGCCGTGGATTCCCCCTACTTTACAACCAGCGTGATCAAGCTGGACATGCCGGTGGAAAAGGACTATAACCTGATCGACTCCTTTGTGATCTACCTCTGCACAGAGGGCACTGCAGGGATCACCTATGGCAGGGGAGCGATCGAAATAATCAAAAAAGGAGAGACCCTCCTGATCCCTGCCGAATTGAAAAACCTGGCTATTGTGCCCACCGAACCCACCACCATGCTGGAGGTCTATATTAAATAACAGGATGAAAATTACAAGTGCAGAATTCATCTGCAGCAACACCAACGTGGCACTCTGCCCGAAGGAGGCTATTCCGGAATACGCCTTTATCGGCCGCTCGAACGTGGGAAAATCCTCCCTGATCAACATGCTGGTGGAGCGGAAGAAACTGGCCAAAACCTCCTCCACTCCCGGAAAAACACGGCTGATCAACCATTTTAAGATCAACGACAGCTGGTTCCTGGCCGACCTTCCCGGTTATGGATATGCCAAGGTATCCAAAAAGGAGCGTGACTCCTTTGGAAAGATGATCGAACAGTACGCCACCCGGCGCACCAACCTGGTCTGCTTCCTTGTGCTGATCGATGCCCGCATCCCCCCGCAGCAGATCGACCTGGATTTCATGGAGTGGCTGGGCGACAGCAACCTGCCGTTCGTGATCGTGCTCACCAAGGTGGATAAGATCAACCAGGCCGGGAAATCCAAAAACCTTGGGATGCTGAAAGAGGAACTCTCACAGCACTGGGAGGAGCTCCCCCTGATCTTTGAAACCAGCGCGGTAAAAGGAACCGGGAAGGAGGAGGTGATGGGATTTATCGACGAAACCAACAGGAAGCTGGGAGTGTAGCTCAGATTCCCGGGAGAATCAGATATCGAGGAAGTAACGTATGGTTTTTACCAGGAGCTCGGGCTGTTCGACATGCACCCAGTGCCCGGCCCCGGGTATCGTTACAAACTCTGCTGCAGGGAATATTTCCCTGATCGCCTGGTGGTCCGTTACCCTGATGTATTCTGAGTCACCACCGGAAATAAAAAGTACCGGAAAGCCTGTGATCCCGCCCCTGGCCGCAATGGCCTCCCTGTCCATTCCCGCAAAGATCGCCTCCAGGTTGTTGGAGATCGCCTCCAGGTTGATCCGCCATTCAAACGATCCATCGGATTTACGACGAAGGCTTTTCAACAAAAAACCGCGGACCCGTTCAGAACCTATGGATTCAGCCAGCGCCCGGTCCGCCTCCTCCCTGGACGTTATCTTGGACAGGTCGAGTTTCAACATGGCATCGATCATATTGGTGTGGTTGGGCGCCGTACGTGAGGCCAGTGCCAGGTTGTGGTAAGATTTAGGGGCGATATCGACCGATATGAGCGCCTGCACCCTTTCGGGCCAGGCTTCGGCAAAACTCATCACGGTCTTCCCGCCCATGGAGTGACCGATAAGCACAGCCCTTTTGATGCCCTGGCCCTCCATCAACTCTCTCAAATCCTCACGCATGGCCGGATAATCATGGATATGGGAGTGGGGTGACCGCCCGTGGTTACGCTGATCCACCACATAGACCTCGAAACGGTCGGCCAGGTCCCTGGCAATGGATATCCAGTTATCGGACGCGCCGTAGAGGCCATGTACAATAATTAATGGCGGGGCCGCCTCACCGTATTTTCTGAAAAAGAGTTCCATGAAATTAAACAACAGCAGGAGCGTTAATTTGTTCCCTCCATGTACCTGGAGGAGAGTTCGGCCACCAGCTCCCTGATGGTATCAAAGGCACGGGTGGTCTCTTCTGTGATCAGTGTTTTCTTCAGCTTCAGGATCAACAGTCCGTAAAGCCCGTTGAGAGCCACCTGTATATCGCTCTCTTTGCTGTATCCCGAGCGCATCCTCAGTGCCTCGATATGTGGTTTGGCATTATTGTAGGTCTCTTTATAGCCATTGTCGATCCCCTGGCTCAGCAGCCGGTGATGTATCTCGCTCAGTTGCTCCGCGGTGGACTCCAGGACGCTGAGGTGCCCCGACTCCTCCTTCTGTTCATCATGCATCATGGTGATCAGGTTCTTGTACCACTCCCTCATCTCGCGCTTCACATTATAGGGCACTTCAAACTTATTGATCAGGGTGGCCTCGATACGTTCCAGCTCCAGCCCGTTGGCACGGATCATATCTTCCACCTGGTACATGTACAATAAATATTCGGCGATGTTTTCTTTTCGTTTTTGTTCGGCAATAATCATGAGGGAATCGTAGATTAAAAAATACTAGTCGCGGAGCTGTCGCAGGTACATCTGGATGGTGTTCTGGAGACCGTAATAGAGCGCATCGGAAATAAGGGCGTGACCGATGGAGACCTCCTTGACCCAGGGGATCTGCTGCCTGAACCAGCGCAGGTTCACAAGGCTCAGGTCATGGCCCGCATTCAGGTCCAGGCCCAGTTCACACGCCAGTTCTGCTGCCCGGACAAATGGTTTGATGGCGCCTTCCCGGTCCTCCGGGTAATCAGTGGCATAGGGTTCGGTATAGAGCTCCACGCGGTCGGTACCGGTTTTGGCAGCCCCCTCGATCATTTCGCTTTCGGTCCCCACAAAAATGGAGGTGCGGATCCCGTGTCTTTTGAACTCCCCGATCACCTCCACAAGGAAATCGTGGTTCGCGATGGTATCCCATCCTGCAGAGGAGGTCAGCACTCCCGGCGGATCGGGTACCAGGGTTACCTGGTCCGGCTTCACCCCGGTTACCAGGGAGATAAACGATTCTGAAGGATAACCCTCAATATTGAATTCGGTGGTGATAAGCGGTTTTAACAGCTCCACATCCCGGTAGCGGATATGACGCTCGTCGGGCCTGGGATGCACCGTGATGCCCTGCGCCCCGAACTGCTCACAGTCCACCGCCACCTTCTGCACATCAGGGATGTTTCCACCCCTTGCGTTACGCAGTGTGGCGATCTTGTTGATATTTACACTCAGTTTGGTCATAGGGGATTGCTCACTCAAAATTAATGATTAATTCGTCAAGCGACCTCTTGGGAACATGGTGCACTCCCTTTGCATCGCGCCAGTATTTGATATCGCCCGCTTTCATCTCTTCGATCACCACCTCCTCAGCCGGTTTCCCCAGGGCCAGCACCTGGAGGATCTTATAATGTTCAGGAATATGCAGCATCCCCTTCAGTTTCTCCCGCTGTACCGAACCAATGATGCATCCGCCATAACCCTGCTCCACCGCGGTGAGCAGCATGCTCTGGATGGCAATCCCGTCGTCGCACCACCAGTCATCGGTCAGATCCAGGTCCACCATCTGCACGATGTAGGCAGCGGGGCGCTCACCCTCCTGCGGTCCGGGCCACTCCTTCAGGTACCCTGCCCATGCCAGTGTTGGGAAGATCCGGTCACAGTCGGACGAGTCGTTGAACAACATGTAACGAAGGGGTTGCGCGTTACGGGCAGACGCCGACAGGCGTGCCGCCTCCACCATCTTCTTCAGGAGTAGCATGGGAACAACCACCGACTGGTCAAAGCGGCGGTAAGTGCGGTTCTTTAAGATCAGATCGATAAGCATGTCTATTTGTTGTTATATTCATTCATGGTGCGTTCCAGTCCGATCGCCCCGAAGGATTTAATGATCTCGCCCGCCATCTCTATGCGTCCGGGCAGTGCCTTCTCCTGCTCCCCGGTCCAGCCGCTGAGCACATAATCGACCTGCTGTCCGGGATAATAATCATTCCCGATGCCAAACCGCAACCGGGCGTAGCCGGTGGTACCCAGTATGGTCTGGATATGGTTCAGTCCGTTATGCCCGGCATCCCCTCCGCCGGCCCTCAGGCGAAGCGTTCCAAAGGGAAGGGCTATATCGTCGACCACAACCAGGAGGTTCTCCAGCGGGACCTTCTCTTTTCTGAGCCAGTAGCGCACCGCATTCCCACTGAGGTTCATAAAAGTGGACGGTTTCAGCAGGATATAGGTGCGGGCACGGTATTTCATCTCTCCCACAAATCCGTAACGCCTGTCCTTAAACGAAATATTGGATGCTCCCGCAAGAGCATCCAATATATCAAATCCAATGTTATGACGCGTATGCGCGTATTCGGGTCCTATGTTTCCTAATCCTGCTACCAGGTATTTCATAGGAAAATGTTAATCTTCAGATTCCTCCTCTTCGGCTTCAGCAGTTACTTCTGCTTTTTCTGCTCCATGTGCTCCTTCAGCTGCTTCTCCTTCTGCTGCTTCTGCTGCTTCCAGCTCAGCCTCACCCATCTCCATACCTTTACTGATACGGGAGGATACAACGGCGTAAACCATGGATCGTGCTGGATCGAGGATCTCCAGGTTGGGATAGGAGAGGTCGCCGATCTTGATGACGTCGCCGATAGCTACATCAGTGATATCGATATCCAGTACATCGGGCAGCTCCCCGACCAGTCCGCGAACCTTCAAAACGCGCCTTCTCTGACGGGGTTTCCCTCCATCTTTGAGACCTATGGCGGCACCCACCAGCTGAATGGGGATATCTACGGTTACGGGCCTGTCTTCGAATACCTCCACGAAGTCGATATGCTGGATACTGTCAGTTACCGGGTGGAACTGCAACTCGTGCATAACAACCTTATGCTGTTCCCCGCCCAGGTCCAATTCAATAAGATAACCATGGGGAGAATAGACGATGTGCCTGAGGTCGTTTTCATGGGCATGAAAGTGGATCACTTCCCCCCCTCCATACATCACACATGGTACATGTCCTGTTTTTCTCAGATCGCGGGTAGACTTTTTACCCAGTTCGGTGCGCTTCTCAGCGCTGATTGCAATTGTCTTCATTGTTTGTGCTACTCAGAATTAAGTTGAACATTAATTCCCCATCACACCGTGGGAAAATGGCTGCAAATGTAATGATTTATCTGATATATGTATCGCTGATAGATTGGAAATTGTAGACTTTCTGGATCACCTCTGCAAAATGGTCCGCAACGGTCAGCACCTTGATCTTGTCGCTGTGCCCCCTGAGTGGGATCGTATCGGTCACGATCAGCTCATCAATGGGCGATTGTTCGATCCGCTCGAAAGCCGGTCCCGAGAGAACCGCGTGGGTGGCCACCACCCTGACACTCAACGCTCCTTCGCTCTTCATCATACCCGCTGCAAAGACAGCGGTGCCGGCCGTATCCACCATGTCATCGACGATGACAATATTCTTTCCCTCCATGTCGCCGATGGCTTTGATCTCCTCCACCACATTGGGCTTCTTCCGCAGTTTGTAGCAGATCACCATGCTGGCATTGAGGAACCTGGAATAGGCATTGGCCCGCTTGGTCCCGCCCATATCGGGTGCGGCTATAGCCAGGTTATCCAGCTTTAATTTTTTGATGTAAGGCACGAACAGTGCCGATGCATAAAGGTGGTCCACCGGCACATCGAAGAAACCCTGCAACTGGTCGGCGTGGAGGTCCATGGTCATGATCCGGTCCACCCCGGCAGCCGTCAACAGGTTGGCCACCAGCTTGGCTCCGATGGCAGAACGGGGCCGGTCCTTGCGATCCTGCCGTGCAAATCCAAAATAAGGTATGACCGCCACTACCTTGTCGGCAGAGGCACGCTTGGCGGCATCGATCATCATCAGCAATTCCAGCAGGTTGTCACCGGGAGGAAAGGTCGATTGAATGATGAAGACCGTACAGCCCCTGACACTCTCATCGTAGGCCGGCTGAAATTCACCGTCGCTGAACTGAAAAACACTGGTCCTTCCCAGTTCTGTCCCGAAACTTTTTGCTATGTTTTCTGCCAGATAGGTAGATGCCCTTGCTGTAAAGAATTTAATGGGTGTTGTGGATGCCATCCCGGTTGGTAAATTATATGATTTTATTTCGCTCCAAAAGTAAGAATTTTTTATACATATCATCATATGTAAAATATGGATAAGAAAAAGTGAACAATATGTTAAAATATATGTTATTCAGATTAAAATCAGATAGCAAACAACTACTGGAATGTCAACGACCGCCCCTTCCATTTTATTGATCGAGAATGATCATGAATTGGGTTCCATGCTGAAAGACTCCCTTGAACTCAAAAATTACCGCGTGGATGTCGAGCACAGGGGAGACAGAGCCCTGATGCTTTTCAGAGCCGCCAAATACGACCTGATCCTGCTGGATGTGGTGCTGAGCGGTCTCAGCGGACTCGAACTGGCCAAGACCATTCGCAAAAACGATTACTACACACCCATACTGTTCATGTCGGCCAGGGACGACGACAATGAGAAGATCCATGCCTACTGCTCGGGCGGGGATGATTATATTGCGAAACCTTTTACCATCACAGAGTTATCTCTCAGGATCTATGCGCTGCTCAGACGGTCCAAACCGTCACTGGTCAGCGATGAAATGCCTGAAACACTCCGGTTCGGCACCTTCACATTTGATTATCCCAACCGCATGCTGTGTACGCCCACCGATACGGTACCTCTGACCAAGAAAGAGGCCGAAGTGTTGCGGATGCTGGCCGCCAATGTGAATAACGTGGTGAAGCGTGAAAAGGTGCTGACTGACGTCTGGGGCGAGAACGACTACTTTATGGGACGCAGCATGGATGTCTATATTGCCCGCCTGCGCAAGAAACTATCCGAAGACAAGAACGTCTCCATCGTCAATGTGCATCGCATGGGCTTTAAGCTGGAGGTGAACGGCGCCACAGCAGGCTGATCCTGTCCCTAATCAACATAGGTTTCCCTGATAGTATTCTTGAGCTTCCTGATCTCAGGATGGGACAAATTGCCAAGTATCCGCTTAATTTTGTTCCGATCGATGGTCGTGATCTGATCCACAACGATCCACCCGGTTTGCTGGTTGTGCCTGACCCTGACCCTGGTTGGATAAGTCCTGGTCCGGGTCGTCATTGGAGCCACCACCACAGTTCTCAAATACCTGTTCATTTCGTCGGGAGAAACAACTACACAAGGTCTGCGGAAAGCCATTTCAGCCCCAGGCGATCTGTCAAGCTCGACAAGCACAATACAATATTGGGTTATTTCCATACCGGGCTATTTCCATTCCCATTCCTCAAAAAGGTCATCATCCAGTACATTGTCAATCAACATGTTGTCCTCCGCTCTTTCATGCATCTCCTTAAATGCCTCATCCCAGCCCTGCCTGGGTGGGGTAACGGGTTTCAGCTCCAAATGATCCTGTTTCATAATGATTTCGATTTTATTCCCGAATCCGTATTTTTCGAGGATGGTTTTATTTAAAAGGATTCCCTTTGAATTCCCTACATTGATAATTTGTACCTCCATCCGCTTGTTATAAAATATTATAACAAAGTTATAACATTTCACGCGAGTTACAAATCCCTGTCATCTGATTTATATGCTGATTTCTAATTTATCCCCTATTTTTGCACAAAATCATTTGCATTGAAGAGTTATAAAGGAAAGACCGTCTGGATCACCGGAGCGTCGTCCGGGATCGGGGCAGAACTGGCCCGGCAGTTCGCCGGGGAGGGAGCCAGGGTGATCATCTCCTCCCATGAAGCCGAAGAGCTGGAAGGCGTCCGGAAATCACTGGAACCCATATCAAAAGAGGTCCACTCCGTGGTATTCAACCTGGGTAATCCTGAAGAGGTAAAGACGACGGCCGGGAAGGTGCTTAAAGATTTCGGACGGATCGATATTCTGATGAACAACGGGGGGATCTCCATCAGGGCTGAAGCCATGGATACCACTATTGAGATGGACCGCAAGTTGATGGAGATCGATTATTTCAGCGGGGTGATCCTGACCAAGGCTGTCCTTCCCGGGATGATCGAGAACGGGTACGGCCATATCGGAGTCACCAGCTCCATCTCGGGTAAATTCGGCTGGCCGCTGAGAAGTGCCTATGCCGCCGCCAAGCATGCCCTGTTCGGCTTTTATAAGAGCCTCTGGGCCGAGAACCACCATAAAGGCATCCATGTCACCATTTTCAGTCCGGGCCGTGTCCGCACCAATATTTCCTACCATGCCCTGCTGAAGGACGGAAAAGAACAGGGTATCATGGACCCGGGCCTGAATAAAGGGATCCCGCCTGCAACCTGTGCGCGTAAAATGATCAGGGCGATGAAGCGAAACCGCAAGGATGTGCTGGTGGGGAGCACCGAGCTGATCATGGTCTGGATACATAAATACTGTAAATTCTTATACTATCAGCTGATAAACCGGATCCCGGTAAATTAATCAGTAAATGGTAGGTATCCCTTCCTGGCTTCCGGCAGTTGATACTATCATTTGAACGCAACATTTGATAGTATCAACCCCGGATATGACTTATCTGTACACCAGGAGATGAGACTTAGCTTTACACCAGGAGATGAGACTTAGCTTTACACCAGGAGATGAGACTTACCTGTACACCAGGAGATGAGACTTACCTGTACACCAGGAGATGAGACTTAGCTATGCACCAGGAGATGAGATATAACTATACACCAGGAGATGAGACTTACCTGTACACCAGGAGATGAGACGATCCGCCTCCTCACAGAGATCGCAGAGAAAAAGGGGGAGGTTAAGGCCTACTTCCTGGATAAACTGGAACCCAGTTCCCGGGAGGAGAATAAGATTGACTCCATACATGCCACGCTATTTTTGCAGAACAGGGAACTGGACAGGCAGAAAACGGCGGATATCATCAGAAAGCTCTCTGTCAGGGCACCCCGGGACAGTATCAGGGAAATAAGGAGCACACTGCGCATTTATGAAAACCCTTCAGCATACAATCCTTATTCCCAGGACTCCCTCAAAATAGTTAACCAGGATCTGCTAAGAGGGAACGAGGGCTACAAGTCAACATACCGGGATGGGATCGTGCACTCCTATTATTGGACCGGGTTTATCAGGATGTCCATTCCCAGTGAAGAAATGAGGGAGGGCATGAATGAACTCTTCCATTATCTTCGGCATGGAAAGGATCCCCTTATTATTAAAAGTTGTGTTTGCCATTATGCCATCCAGTTCTATGAGCCTTTCGAAACAAATAATGAAATAATAAGCAGATTCTGGCAGACCCTGCTGCTCATGAAAGAATACCCTTTATTCGAATTCCTGCCCTGGGAGAAGGAAATCCTGACCGGGAAAAAGAGATATTACTCCAGGCTTCCGGGACGCGATCTCAATACTGATACTACAGATTTCGTGAATTATATGCTTGATATTATCCATATTGCCCTATCCAACCTGCTGGAATCATGTCGAAAAAAGATCGGCGCCATAGACAGGATAAGGTATTTTTATAACTTGGGGCTCGACAGTTTTAACAGAAAAGATTATATGCGTGTTCATAAAAACATATCCACCGCAACTGCGAGCCGGGACCTGAACCTGGGAGTGGAGACCGGATTTTTTATAAAACAAGGCACTAACAACCAAACTACCTATAGATGCCCCCTGGTGTTCGAATAGATAAATACCTCTGGGCGGTGCGCCTCTACAAGACCCGGACCCTGGCCACGGAGGCGTGTAAAAAAGGACGTATCACCGTGGATGATATGCCGGCCAAACCCTCACGGAACATTGTGGCCGGTGATGTGATCGAGGTGAAGAAAATGCCTGTGGTCTACTCCTACCGGGTGCTGGATCCCATCGAAAAGCGGGTTGGTGCCAGGATCGTGGAAAAGTACGTGGAGGACATCACACCTCAGGAGGAGCTGCAAAAACTGGAATTGGAGGACGACTTTTTCATCAAACGCGACCGGGGGACCGGACGCCCCACAAAGAAGGAACGCAGGCTGCTGGATGATATCACGGACCTTTAGCCCATCAACAAACGGATACAGGTGACATTATTACCAGGAACATTAAAGATTATAAAGCGGCAGAGCTCCCGGTTATGACACCAGTTGATCAGTCACATCCATAATTACTTTCCTAAACCCCACGAGCTGTAATGCTTCAGGCCTGTTTCGACATAGCCGGCGCCTGAACCAAAAACCACGAACGGTCTTCTTCCAGCGCAGGTACCAGGTCAGTGCCACCTTTCCCAATGGCAAAAGGGCCAGCAAGAAGGCGATCCAGGTCCACCAGGGAAATCCGGATATCAATGCAAATGCAAGGGTCTCCAGGAAATAGAACAGCGGGAAAAGTAACAGAATACCAAGTCCGGCCTTCAGTGAACTGTGGAACTGCAAATCCTTCACATTCCGCACAAGGTAACCGGGCAGCAGATAGGGAATCGCATTGGTTATAAACCCTGACAGGAAAAAGGGGAAGGTAACAACAAGGGAGAAATACCTCCACAAGCTCCTTAACAGGCTATACCCCCTGTCGCGAACCACCCAGTCGCGGATTTTATTCTCTTTCAAACAGGAGGTATATTTGTCAACCTTTTCGGCCAGCTCGCGCACGGGCTCCGGATCCTTTTCGATAAGGGCTTCTATCCTGGAGATCATCTCTTTATCAGCTGCAAATTTATCGATCAGCCTGTTGCCTTGAATCCCCATGATCTTCCGCATTCGCGGATTATAGATCGCTTTCAGTTCCATGATGGTTTCATAGAACTCATCGTTTTCGATATTGATCATGAGCGGCAGCATCTCCTCCCGCAACCTGGCTTTCACGGTATTGATGCCGCGGGCATTGTTCTCCTGGTACTCTTCCCAGTATTCGGACATCTCGATGGGTTTGCCATACTGGATCAGCAGCTTCTGGTTCTGCTTCACATAATGTCCCACGTCAAGCCCGACCGGCAGGATTTTCACAAAAGATCTGGTTCCATAATCCTCCTGGGCCTTGAACCCTATCCTGAAAATACCCTTCACAATGGTCCTTAACCTGCGCTGGTTACCATGGTTCCCTTCAGGCATGACACACAGGTAGTGCCGGTTGTGCAATACGTCCACCGAGATATCGAAAATGTCTTCATTTTTTCCCAGCTCCGAAGCTCCGTCGCGTTGCCTGAACACCGGCAGCATTTTCATGCTGTTCAGAAAAAAAGCCAGGGCCCTGTTATTGAAGATGTCGGCCCGGGCCAGAAAAACGATGTCCTGGGGTGATGAAAAAAGCAAGATAAGGGCGTCCATCAGCGCATTCTGGTGATTGGGAGCCATAATGACCGGTTCATTGCGGGGTATGTTCTCCAATCCTGTAACCTCCACCTTGCCATAAAACAAGAAAAAAAATGCCTTCACATAAGGGTAGATCATATAGTAAAAAAAGTTACGTTTATGTACACCCTTTGCTGCACCGCTCACATTCGATCTCGCCATTAAATTTTGGAGGTTGGTTCGGTTTCAAAGATAGTTTTTTCTGCTAAAAACAATTTTATAATCTATCTTTGCGAAATATATGAAGAAGAGAAGAATCCTGCAGAGAAAATATATCTCGGGCATCCAGCAAATCGGCATAGGTGTCAGCAATTTCGGGGAAGCCTGGAAGTGGTATATCCCTAATTTCGGGATGGATATAAGGATGTTTGAAGAGCAGGCTATTGCGGAATATATGCTGCCCCATACCGACGGTAAACCCTGGGAACGGCACGCCGGCCTGGCTATGAATATTATGGGCGGGGGCGGATTCGAGATCTGGCAGCATACACAGCGCACCCCCCTGACCCCCACCTTTGATTTGCAGCTGGGCGATCTGGGTATTATCGCAGGAAAGATCAAATCGGTCAACGTGCAGGCAGCCTACGATCACCTGAAACAGGCCAACTGTCTCACCGGTATAGTGAAGGATCCCACCGGGAGGAATACCTTCTATCTGAAAGACCCTTTCAACAATATCTGGCAGGTGGTGGAGGAATACTCCATCTTTAAGAATTTGCGGAAGCCGACGGGAGGATCCTTCGGGGTGACCATCGGCACCACATCGCCCGAAAAGGCGATGAAGCTCTACAGCGATATACTTGGATATAACGTGGTGGCATACGATAACGAGGGCACCTTTGAAGATCTTCATGGCCTTCCGGGTGGGGACGGTAAATTCAGAAGGATCCTCCTCAAGCATCGGGAGGTCCGTAAAGGGCCGTTTTCAAGATTGTTCGGTCCCTCCGAGATTGAATTGCTGCAGACGCTGGACCGTACCCCCGGGAAGATCTTCAAGGACAGGATCTGGGGCGACCTGGGCTTCATTCATATCTGCTTCGATATCCTCAATATGAAAATGCTCAAGCAGGAGTGTTGTGACAACGGGTTCCCCTTTACGGTGGATTCAGCTATCAATCCCACCGGCAAGCCATTCGATATGGGAGAAGCAGCCGGCCATTTTGCCTACGTGGAAGATCCTGACGGCACGCTGGTCGAGTTTGTGGAGACCCACAAAATACCGATCACCAAACGTTTTGGATGGTACATCAACCTCTGGAAACGTAAGGACGTCACCAAACCGTTGCCCAACTGGATATTAAGAAAGATCCGGTATATGAAGGCCAAACCGCATAAACTATAACAGCAGTGCCTTCGAATGAAGAGATGAAGAAAGGGCACAGCATAACACTACGCATGTGGGGAGTGGTCAGGCATATCAGGCACCGTCAACTGATGATTGCCCTCAGCCTGATTATCGGGCTCCTGTCAGGAGGTGCCGCCGTACTGCTGAAAAACCTCACCCATTTCGTAGAGATCCGGTCCAAATCGATGCTGCTGGGGGATGAGGCCGCCGAACCCGCCTTCCTCCTGCCCCTGGTTGGGATCATGCTCACAATGCTGTTTGTGAAGTACCTGCTGAAACAGGACATCGGTCACGGTATCAGCAAGATCCTCTTCTCCATCTCCAAAAGAAAAGGGCACCTGAAACCCCACAACATGTGGAGCTCCATGGTGGCCAGCTCGCTCACCGTGGGACTGGGCGGATCGGTGGGACTTGAGGCCCCCATCGTGCTCACCGGCTCCTCCATCGGCTCCAACATCGGGCGGCTCCTCAGGCTCAACTACAAATCGGTGGTGCTGCTGGTGGGCTGCGGTGCGGCCGGGGCCATTGCCGGGATCTTCAAAGCGCCCATCGCGGCGCTGATCTTCTCGTTCGAGGTGCTGATGCTGGATCTGACCACCTGGTCGATCGTCCCGCTGCTCCTCTCGTCGGTCACCGGTGCCATAGTCGCCTACTTCCTTCTGGGCGAACAGGTGGTCTTCTCCTTTACCATCAGCGAGCCCTTTGTGATAAACAACCTCCCCTTCTATGTCCTGCTGGGGATCTTTACCGGGCTGGTCTCCCTTTACTTTACCCGGATGAACAACCTGGTGGAACACAGTATGGGACGCATTAAGAACGGACTGGTGCGGACCCTGGTTGGCGGCCTGATGGTATCGGTGCTGATCTTCCTGATGCCCCACCTCTTCGGGGAGGGGTATACCTCCCTGCGAACATTGCTTTCGGGACACGCATCAGAACTTTTTGACGGCACCTTGTTCGAGGGGATCATCGGCAACAACGCATCCTTTATCATTGGCTTCTTCCTGGTGCTGATCATATTCAAGGTGATCGCCATGGCCATTACCACGGGGAGCGGAGGCGTGGGCGGGATCTTTGCCCCTGCCCTGTTCGTGGGAGGGATCAGCGGAGCCACACTGGCCGAAGCCGTCAATACGTTTACCTCTGCAGATATTTCTGAAAACAACTTCACGCTGGTGGGAATGGCCGGCGTAATGGCCGGTGTGATGCACGCTCCCCTGACCGCCATCTTCCTGATCGCCGAGGTTACCGGGGGGTATAGCCTCTTTATTCCCCTGATCGTCACCGCCACCATCTCCTATGTCACCATCCTGGCCTTCGAGAAGCAGTCGATCTACACACTGCGACTTTCCCAGCGGGGCGAACTGATGACCCACCACAAGGACAAAACCGTGCTCTCCATGCTCTCCGTGGAAAAAGTCCTGGAAGATGACTTTAAGAAGGTTAAAATCGACGGCAACCTGGGCGGACTGGTAAAGGCCATCTCGAAGTCGAAACGGAACATCTTCCCGGTGGTGAATGAGGAGAAAGAGCTGGTGGGCGTCATCTACCTGGACGAAATCCGCGACATCATCTTCAATACTGAACTCTACGAAAAGGTAAAGATCGAAGAACTGGTGCAGCCCCCGACTGCGGTGATCGACCTGCAGGAAAAGATGGAACAGGTGGTTGAGATATTCGAGGAGACCGGCGCCTGGAACCTCCCCGTTACCGAGAACGGCAAATACCGCGGCTTCATCTCGCGCTCCAAGATCTTCTCCCCCTACCGCAAGCTGCTGAAGGAGTTTTCGGATGACTAAGCCCTGAATCCGGACCACAGATGCACTATTTGATCCAGGAAGAAGTAGTCCTTTGCTGGATTTCGCTGAATCAACCAGCTCTTTAACATGTCCATCATAAGATGGATCACTGTTAAAATGATAGCCGCTTTCCAAAATCTCAAATCAAAGGATAGAATATAGCTTAAACTTCCCACCACCACCATATGATATACATGATGTATGGTGAAAAACCGGGCAACTTTCTAATCACTCCAGGCCTGCGGTTGAAAAATAAAATCCGACAGCAGGTGGGCAATGACCAACAGAAGAATGAGTTTAATCTCTATCATTGGATTGTATTTTCAAAATAATGCATAGCCTTTTCTATAGATAACCAGCCTGCGGCGGTTGAATGTTGACTGATTGTGGATTGATTCTTGTTCAGTTTCCCTGCAATTTCTTTCTCACTAAAAGACAAAAGTTTATAATAAACCACCTCGGATTGCTTGGCTGAGCATCGTGAAATGACCGTATCCAGTAAGGAGAAGAGCGTATCAAACTGCTCTTCCAACACGCTGTCAGGACTACAAAAGAACATCGTATTCTTTATTACAATCTTCTGTTTATCAGATGTCGACATGCTCTTAATGGTTCTACCAGAAAGATAAATGGCTTCTCCGTCAATAATCCCATTTATTGGATCCAGTTTTGTCAGGGATGCTACTGCCACGGCGAGCCTAATCCCATATTCCATGAAGTATTTTAACTTAGCCTTGTCGCCCTTTTTTATCCCAAGTTCAAAGGATTTAACGTATGTTTTTAATAATAGGGCAATTCGAAGAGCGTATTTGGGATCATCTATTGCACATTCAAAATAATCGCCCTGAACCAGCCTTCCATAGAAATTATGCTTTTCAAAACGGATTGAAAAGTCTGATATCAGTTGCCTAATACCTGATTCCAGTTTTCTTTTCTCTGGCTCCGGTAACAATGTATAGGAGATTACATCGGCTGAAATTGTGGCGTAGTTCATAGGTTGTTTGCTTTATCAGTAAATATACTAATAAATATCTTTTATCGGTATAAATGCCGATAAATGATTCCTGTTTGGGATTTGCAGGGATAGTTCAGGACATTCCGGAAATCATGGAGGCGATCGCCTCATCCATCTCCGGCATCCGGTCCACCCACTCAACACTGCACCCGGCCTCATCAAGGAACTCCAGAAGCGTATCAAAGAGCAGATCCGTGCGGATCTCTATCTTTGAGGGCCTGTGACCAAATTTTACCAGCTCTTCCATTACCTTTTGAGGGACCGATTCGTACATGGAACGCAGATCGGGCTTCGGAGCCAGGATGGAGTAGCTCCGTATCAGACCGTTTCCTTTTTCGACCATCAACAGTGCAAAAGGGAAATAGCCCTTCCGGCCCATATCTTTTACCGGGGTGGGCAGCATAAACAGTTCGATCTGCAACACACTGCCGGTTTCCGGTAGGCGGGAAAGCTCGGTGCGTGTTCCTGCCTTAACATTTACTGAATAGGAAACCTCTCCCCAACGGGGATCAGGGACAAGGTAATGGTCCTTCCACCTGAATTTAGGCCCTTTCCCGGCTGGGACCCTTACAAGGAGCGTGCCTTCCGGATCCGCTTCACGGATCAAATACCGGTCATCCTCCATTGCCTTTTCCAGAACGACAAGGGCCTGCTGCATTACCAGGTACAGCTCAATGAGTGTTTCCCTGCCCGGATAAACGGGCACATAACCCGGAACGATCTCCTCAATACGTGGCCAATTGCCGTTTCCCCTTACACGGGCACCTGATTTCCTGATGGCTGCCAGGTTCTCCCTGTCCAGTTCCTCACGGTCGGCAAAGGAGAGCAATATATGCGGAATGGTCATCACCCCCCCTACCATCGTGGAGGCACGGAGCAGGCCTGCTTCATCGAGTTCCGGGTCGGACAGTTGATCGACCTTTGCCCTGAATTCCAGAAAATCAGTCAGTCCCTCATGTCCTTTATAGAAAGTGAGCGCCTCAAACTCCCCATCACTTCCCATTACGCTTACATAATAGACAAGCTCCGTTCCGGGTACCTGCACCCCGAACAGGTCGTCTTCGAACAAGTAATCCCAGGGAGCAAGCCTGCGGATCTCACTGGTCAACATGTACAGGTGAAGATCAAACAGTAGCTCATCATCTGAGCTCAGCAAACGGGTCCCCTCCGAAGGCTGCACAGGGAGTTGTTTTGAAGCCGCTGGCAGTTTTTTGGAGACTGCCTGTTTCTTCCCGGGAACCGGCATCTCTCCGGGAAGATTCTCCAGTCTGCCCATCACCGATTCCATCACACTGCGGGCGTTTTCCGGATCGATCCCGGTCTTTCGGATCGCCTCCTCAATATCCGGGGTAATCCCCGCATTGATATCGGGCAGCACCAGGGCAATAAAGGCATTGATATCTTCCAGGACTTTATCTTTTACAGGATCGGGCGCCTCCTTAAACAGGCCGTGGTACTCATTGAGCACCACCTTCCTTTTCAAGATCTCATTGGCGGTGGTCACCATGGTCATATTGACCCTGAGATAGGGCTCTGCAGGGAAATCATGGCCGAACGCATTAAGAGCCTCCACCTGTCCGGCAAATCCCCTTTCGGTCATGGCATTGAACAGCAGCAGGTGCTGCTCCTCATCGAAAAAAACCTCCGCAAAATGGGGATGTGCTCCCCACTCATGATGGGTCATGCGATACACCCCACTGTCGTATTCAGTCTTAAAAGCCCTCTTCAGTCCCGCGGTATCCAGGGCTTCCAGATCATGTTCGGCAAGCAGGTACAATATCTGGTCTTCCTTATGGTAGGTCATGGGATAAGTCGATCCCGTGAGCAACATCATATAGGGGAGCGGATCCCGTTCCACATCGGCAGCCACTTCCTGAAAATCCCCAATATCCGGATTCAGCTCGGTCGCAAAGAAAAAGATATCGTCAGCCTCAAAACTATTGTAGTACACCACCGGGCCATAGCTCTGCCAGCAGGAACCATTGAATCCAATAAGATTAAACCAGAGTGCCGGCCTGTCTGAATCCAGAATATTACTTACCCCCGGTGAGTAAAGCAGGAACTGCTTCCCGCTGAGAACATCCTCCATCAGGTAAAAATCCTCGGCAGGCCCGTCCACGATCACGCTGAAACTGAAACGCCAGGGCTGTTTGATCTGCTGTGCCAGGTAGTCCCTTTCCTCACCCTTAAAACGGTCCAGCGCAGGATGCTTAATAAACCGTCCGAGCAAGCCCTCATGCTTAAAGATCAAGTGGGCAAGATACTGGCTCTTCAGCATGTTCAGAGCCTGATTGCCCAGCTGCTTCTTCAGGTGGCGATACCGCTCAAACTGCTGTTCCATCTTCTTTCCCAGTCCATGGTGCCCGGCGGCATATTGGATCAGAAAATCATCCACCACCCTTTCAGATATCCGGCTGGTCCTTTCGCAAATGCGCCTGAGTTCGTCATAATTCTTCATAAGCCTGAAGATACAGATTTATCGCAAAACATTCCCGCAAAGAGTAGCAGGATTTCGTTACTTTTGTTCATGCAGATGCAGCAAACAGCCAGGCTGGAGATGGCCAGGCGTTTTATAGAAACCACCAACAGCCATCTCTTCGTCACCGGGAAGGCCGGTACCGGCAAAACCACCTTCCTGAAACAGCTGGCCGCTGAAACCCATAAAAGTCACATCGTCGTTGCCCCCACCGGCATTGCCGCCTTACAGGCAGGGGGAGTAACCATCCATTCGCAGTTCCTCCTCCCATTTGGCAGCTTTATCCCTGAACAGGAACCAGAAGGCACATACTCCGAAACAGCGAGCTTCTACACGAAACATTCCCTCACCCGTAAACACACCCTGAACAGCATACGAAAAAAGGTGTTGCGGGCAACCGAATTGCTCATTATCGACGAGGTAAGCATGCTGCGTGCGGACATCCTTGATGCCATCGATTACCGCATGCGTAGCGCCAAAGGGAATTATTTTAAAAGTTTCGGGGGAACGCAGGTGCTTATGATCGGCGACCTGCACCAGCTTCCCACCATCGTCAAAGAAGAGGAGTGGCAACTGCTGCAAAACTACTACCGGAGCATGCACTTTTTCGAGGCCCTTGCCTTCCGGAAAGAAAAAATGGTTACCATAGAACTGGACAAGATCTTCCGCCAGAGCGATCAACAATTCATCCACATTCTCAATCGCCTGCGGGACAAGCAGCTCACCCGGGAAGATGTGGCCACACTCAACAGTCACTGTCGCAGCGCAGAAGAGCCTGAAAACCAGGAAGAGGTCATTACCCTGGCCACACACAACCATATTGCCGATGGAATCAACACGAACAAACTAAAGGCCCTGCAAACTCCCTCATTCTTTTTCGAGGCAGATATCACGGGCGATTTCCCCGAAAATCTCTTCCCTCTCCCCCTGCAGATCGAGCTGAAGAAAGGGGCCCAGGTGATGTTTATCAGGAACGATTCCAGTGAAGATAAACGCTATGTAAACGGAAATCTGGCACGGGTCGATCGCCTGGACGGGGAGAGGATCGCCGTGCGCATGTCCGGCAGCGGTGAAACATATACCCTCGGGAAAGAAAGCTGGGAGAATAAAAAATACACCCTCAATGAAGAAAGCAAGGAGGTGGAAGAGGAAGTCATTGGCAGCTTTGAACAATACCCGGTGAAACTGGCCTGGGCCGTTACAGTACATAAGAGCCAGGGGCTGACCTTCGAAAAAGCCATTATAGATGTGGGAAAGGCCTTTGCACCCGGACAGGTCTACGTAGCCCTCAGCCGGCTCAGGAGCCTGGACGGCCTGATCCTCCGCACACCCATCCACCCTTCAGTTATTCGCTTCGACGCCGATGTGGAGGTATTCAACCAGAGCATGGAGGCACAAAAGCCCCTGCCCGAACTGCTAAAGGACAAACAGCGCCTTTACCTGGAAGAGATCCTGAGCACCACCTTCGATTTTTCGTCGCTCGAAAAGCAACTGGAAAGCATCCGGAAGTTCAAAGCCGAAAAGATGGAGTTTGAAGATCCGGCCATGCAGGGAGCCCTGGGAGTGCTGCTTAAACACATAAGAGAGGAAGCCGGGAACACAGCCACCTTCCGCCGGCAGCTGCAGGACCTGCTTCTGCAAGACAGCCCGGACCAGCTCCTGGAACGCATTGCAAAAGGCAGCCGCTACTACGCCGCCTTCATGGAAGAGAACCTGAAACAGCTCCTGGTCCACCTGGCAGAGACAGAGCGTCTCACCCGCACAAAGACCTACCGGAACGCCCTGAGCGAAATGGACCAGCAAATCATGATCGCCTGGACCAAACTGGAGCAGGCCCGGGACCTGGCCGCCAGCATCCTGTCCGGTCAGCCCCTCCATCAGACAAAAGCCATAAACAGCCCGGCTGCCAGACGCCGCCGCGAATTGTGGGACCAGGCCCAACAAGCGGCCCGGGAAAATCCCAAACTCCAACAAGCCAAAAGTGGCCGTACACGCAAAACCAAAAAAAACGCAAAACCCGGAAAGGTTGAAAGTTTCCGGATCACCTGCGCCCTGATCAAAGAGGGGAAATCGCTCGAAGAAATTGCCTCGGAACGAAACCTGGTTACATCCACCATCGAGAGCCATGCCTCAGCGGGTATCAGAGAAGGAATCCTTGACATCACTGAGGTACTCGATCAGAAAACTATCGGGGAAGTGAGCAGCATCATGCAAAACAACAAAGAATCGTTCGGTGATCTGCACAGATCCCTCAACGGCAAATACAGCTATGGCGTGTTGCGCATGGTTCATGCACATATGGAGAGAAAATAGGAGCCCTGAATCGGGAATGCTCCCGACACTTAAAAATATCTTATGGATACAACAAATAAGCAACTCGTGCAACAGGTAGAAAATCTCCTTGATAAATTAACCAGGGACGAACTCATCCTACTGAACAAAGCTATTGTCAAGCGAATCAGAATCATGAATGACCTTCAGAGGCTGGCGACCCATTCGGCATTTTCCCTGGGAGAACCGGTTTATTGGCACGATAACCAGGGAACCTTCAGGAAGGGGCATGTACTCAGGATAAATACCAAAACCATTTCGGTGGAAGAAGATGACGATCCCGAAGGCATCTGGAGAATTCCTGCCTCCAGGCTGTATAAGCGACCAGATTAGCGGTTGTCCAGATTATGGAGAATCAATCCTTTTCCCTTTTCTTCCAAAATGCTTTGTTGATCTTGTAGAGATTGCGGAGTACCAACGCTCCTTTTTCAAGTAGCAATTCCCAGGGTGTATCATAGTTAATAATGTAACATCGCATTACAAAAGGCTACGAAGGTAGCTTTGCATATTAGGGAAAGGAAGTTTGCTTCCATTTTGAATAACCTCATGGATAAAATTATCACACTGAGATTCATTTAATTTCCCAGTTGTGAAGGCTTCATATATGAAGTCCATTGTAGTTTAATAAGTAATACCATGCTCTTGGCAATAAGAAGTAATGTCCTTTAAATTGCTGCTTGCAATTACGTCATTATAATATCGGCAATAAGCCATACAAGCACTTTCACCAATGCCGAACTGCTTCTTCAGTTGAGCGAATTCTTTCATTACTTGTAGATTACCATCAAATTCTAACTCTTGAATGAATCCAAACCTGATCAAATTCTCTACCTGGGTTCTAAGTCTGCCTACGAATACTTCCTGAAACACTACATCAAGAATGTAGATTTTATTTGGAAAGATTGTTGGTAATAATACCAGTTGATCGCCTTTAATGAAATGAATAATGACATCCGCATCTATAATTATTTTCTTACCCTTATCAATCTTGACTGCTATTACCTGAATCGTTAAGAATATCGATACCAATATCTTTCATCAAAGAATAATAGTGTCCTTCCGAAATCTTCTCTTTGTCGAACAAGGATTTTGCAATCGTTCCATAATCGCCGATAACTTTCCCATCATTGCCAGATTCATATAGTTCAGTTGAGTATCCATACAATTTAGCTATACGCTTGATTGAGTGATTAAACTGATCATACAAATCAGTATCAATTATTTTCAACTCCTTTAATCGAAATAATAAAGCGCTCCTTGAGCAGCCAAAATAATGCTCAATCTTTAGTATCGTCTCTATCTGTATTTTGTTTCTCTCAAGCTGATCATCAGGAATAAGATTTAGAACTCCATCATCAGGCAAAAGAAAATATGATGCGAAAATATCTGCATAATATTCATTGATCTTTCTTTTATTGAAGTGACCAGCAAAACTGTGGTGAGGAGCGAATGTCTCGTCTTTATAAAGATGAAACAATTCATGACAAATACTAAAATGTTGTCTGCCAATAGAATGATCTGAGTTAATCAAAATAAAATTCTTTAAACCCGTTTTGATCGCCATACCCGAAAAACTATTCGTGAGCGGCTTGAATACGGCAATAATTTCTAATTTAATAAATAGACTGTTGAAATTCAGAGCATCCGTATTACCGTAACCCAATTCATCCCGAAACTCAATCGCATCCTTTTTAATCTTGTAAATCATTACTTAATCTCTCGATTTTAAAATAATTCAATACAATACGCCTAAAAGCAGCAATATTGTTAAGGTCTGCATCTGTTTCGTCTGTTCTAAAAGCAAAAGCTAAATTCACATCTTGAAGTTGCTGATCTTCCTCGATTAAGTCAGCAAGTTCAATACCAAACAGATCAGACAATTTATTCAACTTACTAATTGATAAATCTCTTTTCCCACCTTCAACAAACGAAATTAACTCTCTTGTAACACCAAGATATTCAGCCACCTGTTGCTGCGAAAGACCTTGTAATCTTCTATAACTATGGATATTAACTCCAATATGCGGTGCGGTTCTCATAATAGCAGATTTGTTACAATATAACAACTAATTGTTAATATATCAATATAATGTAACATATAAAAACCTGCCTATTGTGTTCATGCAGAGTTTTAAGAAATCAGCTAATATTAATTCCGGAACTCAGTATATACCAAAGGATACAATTTCAATCAGTGAAATCCTTAAAGCTGTCTTAATCGAAATGAGCTGCAGTAAGCCATGAAAATAAGCTCCGGAGGAACCGCCACTTCCATTCTGAGTGAACTGGAATCCTCTGGTTTTATCAGCTCTTGCATCCCTTTTGGAAAGAAATCAGGTGATGCACTATAAAGGAGGTACATAGAAAATAGATGCCTGCTTGTCTGTCAGGGTCTTCGCTCGTTCTGTGGCGGCAGTATATACCGGTTGCAGTGTTATGGCCATCATCATTTAAGGTTCACTCGTAGTAGCTGTGTACGGATGGGTATATTTGTTTCAGTCGCCCTAATCGTCCATACACTTTATTGAGTTTTTTTGTACCACCTTTTTTCGCAATACCTTTGCCTATCTCTGGATGCCCTCCCCGAACCTTTGTGCAAACAGGCCGTTCATGCAATACTCCTTCAAAGCTTTGGCGTGGCTATTGATGACCCTGTGAATGGTTTTTGGGCCGGGTCATCGGGAAAAGCGTGCATTGAAACAGGTCAGCCGATGACAAAATACCACCTGCAGCGAGTGGAAGCATTGTTAAAATATATACAGGTACCGCCATTATACTATTATATGAAGACGGTTTAATTGACCTGGATGCAAAAATGAACCAGTATTTACCAAAAGATATTTGGGCTATGGGACATCATGGTGATACTCAAGGGATGGGTGGTAATCTTTGGTACTTCCCTGACAAGGGGGTTACACTTGCTTTATTTACTAATACCGATACCGAAAGAGGTGAAGGAGGTATAATATTTGAAGATTTATGGAATGATTCATGGAAAATTGGGGTTGCCAGTAGCACCCGGCCAGACAGACTTTCATGAAGCAACCCGGGTACATAAGCGGAAAGGGACCTATTAGCTCTCTTATTCCGATAATCACGATGCAAACGGAAAGCACAACCGCATGTGTTATGTCACCTCGACCGGTCCCCCGGGACCCGGGACATACCGGGACCTTTCTCTCAATAGCTGTAGGATTTGAAGTCAGTCGGGATACTATCCGGATACTGACTAAAGAAAAGCATCACAAATCCTTGAAAATTCCAGTTCAAGGTTGGAAATTTCCAGTTTAGTAGCTTACATTTGCAGTATGGTTGAACGACGTAAGGATATCGATCATATCAGGAAGCTACAGTCGGTCTTTCGTGTGACAGCGATACTGGGAGCCAGGCAGACCGGGAAGACCACGCTGGCCAGGCAGCTGAATGCAGATCATTATTTCGATCTGGAAAACCCGGCTGATCTTTCGGCCCTGGATAATCCCAACCTGGTCCTGGGGGACCTTTCAGGCACCATTGTCATTGATGAGATCCAGCGCAGACCGGAATTGTTCCCGGTGATCCGATACCTCACGGACTACCGGCCGCAACAGGAATATGTAATCCTCGGCAGCGCTTCAAAAGAGCTGATCCGGCAGGGTAGCGAGTCGCTTGCAGGAAGGATCGGGTTTCATTATTTGCATGGGTTCGGTCCTGACGAAACGGGAAAAGATTCGCTCGACAAACTGTGGATGCGCGGAGGCCTTCCCAGGTCCTTTCTCGCCGCTTCGGACGAAGCGAGCATGCTATGGAGAAAGAATTATATTGTCACCTTTCTGGAAAGAGATATTCCGCAACTGGGAATACGAATTCCCGCCCAAACCCTCAGGCGGTTCTGGATGATGTTAAGCAATTACAACGCACAGATCCTCAATCTATCTGAATTAGCACGGTCGTTCGGAATTTCAGATACGACCGTGCGCAACTACATCGATCTGCTTGAAGGGACATTCATGATCAGGCTACTGAGACCTTATTACAAGAATATCGGGAAGAGACTGGTGAAGAGCCCGAAGTTGTATTTCCAGGATACGGGTATCTTCCACTCCCTGCTTTCGCTGGAGAACAGGAAGCAACTAAGGTCTCATCCCAAACTTGGGGCATCGTGGGAATGCTTTGCCCTGATCAATGTCCTCCGGGCGCTGGATCTTCAGCCGGAAGAAATTTACTTCTATTCCACGCATTCGGGAGCCGAACTGGATCTGTTTTTCGTGAAGAACGGCAGGAACTGGGGCATTGAATTCAAGTTCCAGGATGCACCCGGGATGACAAGGTCGTTGCATTCCTGCATGAAGGATCTTGAACTGGAGCACGCATGGATACTGTATCCGGGTAGCAGCGATTACCCCGTCCATGAACGGGTTACCGTAACTTCCATCCACAACATGGAATCGATTCGTAGAAGTGCAGGCTTCCCCTAATCAGGTACGTTTTTTTTCGATTTAATTAGCCGCCTGCCATATAGGTACAATGTTAGCATACGGTCCTGGTACATCTGGCATCAAAAAACTTTTCTGGGATTACAAAGTGTACACTCATTTACGTGCAGTGCACTGTCAGAGCATACGCTGCCAGAATATTTTTTGAATTGCTCTCACACTGGCGATATCCCTGTTTTCAAAAAATCCGCCAATTACCTCAGCCATGCCTCAGCGGGTATCAGAGAAGGAATCCTTGACATCACTGAGGTACTCGATCAGAAAACCATCGGGGAAGTGAGCAGCATCATGCAAAACAACAAAGAATCGTTCGGTGATCTGCACAGGTCCCTCAACGGCAAATACAGCTATGGCGTGTTAAGCATGGTTCATGCACATATGGAGAGAAAAAAGGAGCCCTGAAATGGGAATGCTCCCGGCAACTTAAAGAAGATGGCGATCCCGAAGGCATCTGGAGAATTCCTGCTTCCTTGCTGTATAAGCGACCAGATTAGCGGTTGATCAGATTATGGAGAATCAATCCTTGGTTACTCCACTGATGGAAGAAATAATATCAATACGGACTGGTGGCAGGCCAAGTTGAACCACACTATCCTCTATCATGAAGTCATCGATTGAAAGTTCGAAGGAGCTGAATCCGAATTCTTCCAGAACCTTTACAATGCGGTGAGCATTTTTTCTATCCGGCTTAACGAAGACGTCGATATCACCTGTGTATCGCGGAGCACCGTGGTATGCTAAGGCATAGCCCCCAACAATCATGAAATCTACCTTATGTACGTTCAACAACGCGAGAAATTCTTTGAAGTCTTTCTGAACTTCCATAATATTGTCGCCTTAGGATTTCAACGGCAGAGACACGTTCATCGGGAGTTTGATTTAACCAAAAAGCCAAATCCTCATGTTGTGAATTTTCCTTCAGATTGCGCTTTTTAACTACCTTTTTCATTGAGACTGACGCCTATGTCCACAGATACTGAATTTTCAACATTAATAAGCAGAACATATAAAAAGCCGCCTACTATTGTTCATGCAGAGTTTCAAAAAAACAGCTAATACTTAGTCTGGAACCTGCTATATATCAGCCGAAAGAAACTCTCTGATATGCATATGTTTAATTCCCTTATAATCCTCTGCGAATTCGTCTGCTGAAACCACGATTTTCTCATAATTATCTTCAATTTTAAGAAGATTCCCGAACTCTCTTTCTCTTACTTTCTCGCCGGTCAGCTGATATGCAACCTGTATGTATAAAATTTCATTTCCTTTTTGAGCTACAAAATCGATTTCTCTTTCCTGATGTTTTCCAATATAGACCTTATAGTCGTTGCAAACCAATTGATTATGCACCAGATTTTCGAATACATTTCCTATCTGGCTGCCTGTAAAAGGAATAATGGAATGTTTTAATCCCAAATCCGAAAAAAAGTATTTGTCATTGATCTCAAATCTTTTCTTCCCAATAATGTCCAGTCGCTGTACTTTACTAATGAAAAATGAATTCGTAAGATAATTCAGGTAGTTCATTACGGTGTTTACCGATAAACTTACTCTTTGGGCTTTTAAAAAATCGCTGATCTTTTTTGATGATACATAACTGCCAAGATTATCCGACAGGTATTCAACCAAACGTTCCAGGAAATCAACATCCCTGATATTATATCTGGACACAATATCTTTAAGAATAATGGTATTGTAAATACTTTTTAGGTATCCATAAACAATTTCATCATCAAATGGTAAATGAATTAAATAGGGTAACCCACCATAACGGATATATTTGTTTAATGTATCGTTATTGTTTTCCAATTTCTGAATTTGCAGGAACTCATTGTATGAGAGACTGCGTATATGGAATTCAATATACCGGCCTGAAAGGTGAGTAGCCAAATCGCCGGACAACATTTTGGCATTGCTTCCTGTACAATACAAATCAATCCCTTCTGCATGTAATTGCCTTAATGCAATTTCAAATTCTTCTATTTCCTGAATTTCATCAACAAAAACACAGTTCCTTTTACTCCCGGATAAGCGGGATTTTACGTACTGAAACAGATCTTCGGCGACTTTTATTTGCTTGAAATCGTAATGCTCCTTGTTGATGTATATGGTATTCACATGATTACCTTCTTGCTTTACCAAATCCATTATTTGTTTAAGAATGGTGGTTTTACCCACACGCCTTTGCCCTGTAAGTACTTTTATTATATTTTTCCCTATGAAAGGCTTTACTTTATCCAGGTACTTTTCTCTTATAAATACAAATTCCATAATGAAATGTTTTCGTGAAAATACCACATATTTTCATTATAGTGAAATGTTGCTTCATTTTTGAATAGGATTTCATCACGATTTAATTTAATTTTTTACCATCAACCGGGAAAAGCACCCCGCTAAAAACTTTCATACAGAAGCCACTTGATTTGATAATGATAGATATACAAGAAATCTGAATAAACTTCCTGAAGAGCCCTTTGATTAGATACACTTCTGCTTATTAGTCTTTAATGCAGGAGACAGATCTTGTTTGCGACCAAGTATTACAGAAATATCCTTTTTCCCGTAAAAACGGATGATTTCATTGATCTCCTGATCATTGCCCCTTTCAAAAACCCGTCTGATAACTAAAGGTTTATTTTTCTCCCAGTCAATTGTCTTCATATCCGTATCCCAGAATATGACAGAGCGGAATTTTTTAAGGTCAGGATGCACCTGACCGGATCGTTTCCTGTTTTCCTGCCTGATATCATAATAGGCCTGCAGGACACTGAAGAAACTCTCATCAATACCCAATGCTTTCCCGATTCGAATAGACAATGATGGATTGATTCTTCTTTTACCTTTGGTAATATCGCCCAATAACTGAGGATATTCATTTATCAATATGGCAAAACTCCTTTTAGAAAGTCCCCTTTTATTGAGCTCTCTTTCAAGGATAATACCGGGATGTAGCGAAAGGCAAAGCCCGCGCCACGCTACGGCGGCTTAATTCCACCTATCCACAGCGAGTTAATAATACAATGTTTATTCCTTATATCTTAGTTAGGGGAAAGGCATTAATAATTCAGCGAATTTGATTTTTCGTATTTTTGAAAAAATATAATTATATGACCTTCGAATGAACATATGAGATTAAGGATAACAAGCATCTAATCATTACTTTGCCTGATAAATTTAGATCCAAAAAGCGCGTTCGGGTCATTATTGAAGATATTGATGAAGATAAAAAGTCAAAATTGGAATCTTTAAAAAAGGCTGCGAAGGATCCGTTATTTCTTTCAGATGTTCAGGAGATACAGGAAGACTTCCAATATACTGATAAGGAGTCTTTATGAAATATAAGAAGTGGAGTATCTGGCGTGCTAATCTTGATCCAGTAGTTGGCTCTGAGCAGGGAAAATCAAGACCGGTTATAATTATCAGTGAGGATGATATAAATGAACTTCTTAATGCTGTTAATATTATTCCAATCACTTCACGGAAGCCAGGAAGAGAGATACTTGAAGCCTTGACATTTCAGCTAGGGATCAACAATAAATAAAATACCCTACCTCTAGCAACGAATAGACCTAAAAACGGAATCGCTGTAGAATCATTAAAGCCTACCGTAAATAGTAAAAAAGAGGATATTTCGCGGCTATCTGCATTGGTATTGCAAACTTATTCGCATTGGAAATGCAGACTATTGAACTTGCGAAAAGGCAGATACACCAAGCCGGTTTACCGCCAGAAAGAGCTTGAATGAAAGGACGACTAACACGTCTTAGATCTGTTAATTTCACAATATCTGCTTCATATTTACATGTTCTATTCACCTGAAAAACCATCACATGAAAAAGAGGGAAGTATTATTTTCATTTTAGGTGCAATAGCATTTTAATCGAGATGAAATTCATATTCAAATATTGCATTATGTAAACTAATTAGTTAACTTTGCATAATGGAACGACGTGTCATTGTTTATAAGAATTACTTCCTTGATTTCTATAAGGAGCAAGACAATAAGGTCCAGGAGAAGATTGAATATGTGCTTGACTTAGTAAGATTTTAGAAAAGAGTACCAATCAAATTTCTCAAGTTTTTAGAAAACACTGATGGGATATACGAAGTTAAAGTTGTCACAACATTCAGGAGCATTCGAATACTATGTTTTTTTGATAAAGGGAAATTGGTAGTTCTGACAAACTGTTTCATAAAGAAATCACAGAAGACACCAAGAAAAGAAATTAAACTGGCTGAGAAACTTAAGAAAGAATACCTGAATGAAAAATATGGAGGCTAGCGTCATGAAAAACACTACGAAATTTGAAGATATTCTTAAGGATAAATACGGTAAGATAGGTACACCGGCAAGAGAAAAGTATGATGCAGAATCTCTTGCCTTTAGGCTTGGGGTAATGCTAAAAGAAGCCAGGCAAGAAGCAAAAATAACCCAAGAGGAGCTCGCAATAAAAACGGGAACAAAAAAAAGCTACATCTCACGAATTGAAAGAGGTAAGAGCGATATTCAGATATCCACATTCCACAAACTCATTGAGCTTGGGCTTGGTAAGAATCTAAACATTACTATTGGGTAATAGTACTTCAGCACTTAATGTATTCGTCATTATCATTCTATCCAGGGCGTATGGGAAATAGAACAATACGCTAGAACCGACCGCTTCGCGGCGGCTCAGTTCCACCGTTATGTGTGTAAGACATACGCAACCAATAGAAGCTGAATTACATCTACTTAAAAAAGGCACATGAAGAAATTCGCATCCATTTTTCTTGTGTTAATGTTATTCTCGTCGTGTGAGAAGTTTCCAGATAATCCTGAGATAACAAGGATTCCAGGGAATCCAAATACCAGCTTCAATCAACACATACTTGAAGGCTATTTTGTCAAATCAATTGCTTTTGATTCAAAAGACAATATTTGGTTCACTTCATGTCGGGTTCGGCAAGGAGGCATCGTAAAATATGACGGAAGCAATTGGGAAGTATTTACGCCCGAGAATTCAGATATGCCTGTCAACTGTGTTCTGAACATCGCGGTTGATCAGAATGACAAAGTTTGGTTAACATTAGGGGAAACAGTGAATAATTCATACCTCACAGAAATAGCGGGTGCCCATTGGAAAACATATTCAAGTGAGGATCTGGGATTTGCACCTTACTACCTTAGTGAGATTGCGGTTAACAGCCACAATGAAGTATGTGTTGGTATCGATTATTCTTTGTCGAGCAGCTGGTATGATTTAGGTCCCCAAGTTTTTGTCTTTGATGGCAATTCTTCCATTCAGTTAAAGATCGACAGTACCAGAAGCGTGAATGCCCTGGCGGTTGATAATGAAGATAATATCTGGTGTACGACCGGTCAGGGATTTGCTGTATATAATTGGGAAAATTGGATACGAAACGATTCTATCTTTCGAGGAAGTGGATCTTTTGAAATTGTACAAGCACCAGACAATGCAATTTGGATCGGTACCGGGAACGGCATATATATAAATGAATGAAACATGTTGCTTCTATCAATAATTTAAACAGCCTTTCAAAATCATCCTTTCTAATAGTTCAAAATAATATCAAAACTCAAATAGTTAAAAAGAGGTAATTTCACAATATTTGCTTTATATTTACATGATATTCTAAAGCTATACTTTATATTATCATGTATATCCGCAAGCAAAATCTTCAGGCATCCAAAGATGAGAGCTCCTTCCTGTGGGGAGCCAGGCAAACAGGGAAAAGCACATTATTAAAAGCGCTCTACCCTGATTCGCTCTATTTCGATCTTCTGCTTTTCGATGTTTACGAGAGGCTGCAGAGAAACCCGGCGATCCTTAGAGAAACCATTCTGGCCTCCATGCATTCATCGCCGGTGATCATTGATGAAATTCAGCTAATCCCTGCACTACTCAACGAAATCCACTGGCTTATTGCCAATAGAAAGGTACAGTTTATCTTAAGTGGGTCGAGTCAACGAAAAATAGTACGCTCCGGAGCCAGCCTGCTGGGCGGTCGTGCCATACGTCAGGAATTATACCCACTCATATACAAGGAAATACCCGACTTTGATCTTTTAAGAGCCCTCAATCATGGCCTGTTGCCCAGACACTATCAATCCAATCATCCAGCCAGGCTTATATCGGCCTATATTGGCAGCTACCTGCAGCAGGAGATACTTGCGGAAGCGAAAATCAGGAACATCCATGCCTTTACCAGATTTCTGGAGGTTGCGGCATTTTCCAATGGTGAAATTGTGAACTACACCAATATCGCTGCAGAATGTGGTGTAAGCGCACCCACCATTAAAGAATATTTCCAAATCCTGGAAGATACCCTGATTGGCCGGTTTCTCCCTTCCTATCGTAAAAAGCCAAAGCGCAGGGTCATACAGGCACCTAAGTTTTTCTATTTTGACCTGGCCATTGCCAATCATTTTCTAAAACGAAAATCGATTGAGTTTGGGAGCGAAGCTTTCGGGCACGTATTTGAACACTATATCTACCATGAGCTTTATTCGCACAGCATGTATACCGGACTTCAATACCCCATCAGTTATTGGAGAACAGCCTCTCAACTGGAAATTGATTTTGTGCTGGGTAACAACGAAGTAGCCATTGAAGTGAAAGGAAGTCAGCATATCAACTCACGCCATATAAAAGGATTGAATAGTTTTGCAGATGAGTATGAGGTAAAAAAACTCATCCTTGTCAGCAATGATCCCTTTTTAAGGCAGATGGGTCAAGTGACCGCTATACCGTGGAATATTTTTCTGGATATGCTCTGGGGAGGAGAGATTATCAATTAACCATCCTACCTCTTCACTATTTTACGGGTACCGATCAGCACCCCTTCCGGGTCCAGCAAACGCACCAGGTATACCCCGCCGGGGAGGTGAGACAGATCGATGGAAGTACCATGGCTTGAGGCCACCTTACGTCCGCTTAGTTCCATCACCTCTATCCTAAGATCACCCGGGCCGGATTGAATATGCAGCAGATCCTTTACAGGTACCGGGTATAAAAGGATCCCGGAATCCGGATGATCTTTCACAGCGTTGGGCCCCACCAGTACCAGAAGGGTGGCCGTATCGCTGCTGCAACCGTATTCGTTCAGTGCCCAGGCAGCTACCTCCCCGGTCCCCATGGTTTCCCACAATACCTGAAGTGTATCATTTTGTTCTCCGGAAAGGATAGTCCCGTTCTCCAGGCTCCATCTGTACTCCACCTCACTGTTTTCGGGTACCAGATAGCTAACGGTTTGCCCGTTCAACACCTGCTCTTCACCAGCGATCTGCAGGGGAGCTGGTTTTGGCAGGAAGGAGAGGACCAGCGTGAAAGAGCTATCCGTTCCTGTCTCCGATGTATATTCATCCAGATATATCCCGGCTGTATCCAGGGACTGTCCGCGCCACTCATATACTGCTCCTTCACAAATGGAGTCGTAAGAGGTATAACATTCACTGCCGTAATAATAGAATATTTTTGTAAGCAGGTAAAGCTCTAGTTGTGAATAATTCCAGGCGTAGGTAATCTTTACTGAATCCTGTCCCATATCGGTATAAAGGAATTCCATCCTGTCCTGACTTTTTAATGCTCCATCGCCAGGAATGTTCCAATGCGTGTAATCTTTGGCGGTAATTTGATCCTTCTCATTGTAGGTTATTATGGTACGGTCATAACGCTGCCACTCCTCCGTCTTTTCATCCCATAGCAGGGCTTCCTCAAGCGTTTTACCTCCCTGGCTGTTAAAAGCATAAACAGAACGATATCCGCTTACGACGGTATCCGGCAGATAATTCCACGATAAGCCACTGTAAAGCGTTTGATTTCCTGCTTCATCATAGGCATATTCCATGATAAAGAATAGTATAGTTGCTTCTTCGTCCGGTATATACATCTCTTCTTTCAGCAACCGGTGCTGTTCGTCATAACTGTAATCAATCCGGGCATCCTGGACCCGGGTGGAATCCTCCAGATTCATTTTATAGGAGATCCTGGTAACCGTATCGCCCGACACATTGAAGATATACTCGCTCTGTTTCCATTCGGCCAGCACCCAAACACTTTCACCATCGTTCCAGTTGTAGTAAAAAGTCTCCAGAACCCTGTGGTCCTCATCATAGATTGTCCTGAGCATGGAGCTGTATTGCCAGTCGTTTGTTGCCTGGTCCCATAAAGAGCCTCTCGAGAGCGTATCGATCCCATCCCCATCCCGAAAATACTCATCCCTTCTGTCGCCGTTCCACTCCTGCCGGTCAACATTCCACTTGTAACGGTCGTTGAATGTTATATTCCCAGAAGCATCATAGTCTATCCAGATACTGTCACTTTTCTCCCATCCGTATGCATCCTTCCATATACTCCAGGTATTAAAAATCTCATTTCCCTCCTTGTCCAGTTCCCGTGTGCCTTTCCGGTCCGGGATCCATTTGACGGAGTCAGCATTCCATATGCCCGACCAGTCAAATTCATAGGGATGAATGGAATCGATCCGCTCAATAACCCGAATACTGCTTTGTACAGAATCATACTCCGAAATAAAGCGATAGGTGACTATTGAATCGACCGAGGTAACCGTCTCCTGTGAACAAAGGATAGCTGAGGTGCTAACAAGCAAAATCCCGGTAAGTAAACAAAGAATCAGTTTTTTTCGCAGGAAACTTCAATTGGACCCGGAGGCAAAATTACAGATCCGGGTAGTGTCGGAACTGGTGGTTTTGTCCCGGGAAAATCGTTTGTCAGTTGAAATAAAATTTGAGTAACGTGCAATCAAAGCAATGCTGAATCGCTTCATGACGGGGTGCTTTTAAAAAATAATTAATTACAAAAGAAATCCCATGGTGGAACATTCCCTTACATATTACGAAAATTCCCCGTTATAAGAAAATTGATATTCAGATGCTTATCAACAAAACACTTATGTCAGCCGACGGAACACTTTTATTCATCTACGGTGAACTTTTGTTCATCAAAAGCGGACTTAAGCCTGTTGAACCTGAACTAATGTCATGTGACACAACACTTTTGTCATGTTACAAGCGTCTTAACTCAATTGACATCGATCACAAGCCATGTAACAATCGTCTTAAGCCATCTTACAATGACCAAATGTCGTGTTACAAGCAACTATTGTCATGTGACGAGGCTCTTAAGCCAGTTGAAGCGAAGCTTAAGCCTTTTGACAGGGCTCTTAAGCGTTCTGCGCGATGGATTGAAAATTATATAACTTTGATGCTTCCGGATATGGCCGATTTTACACAAAATAACTACAGGAGTTTGCTTCGTGCACTGATAGAGCAAGGGTATCAATTCCAGACCTTTAAGGAATACCTGGTTAGTCCCGTTTCGAGAAGCATT